>OBAQ01000423.1_pt1 | contig 41186 bp, 51 predicted proteins | sample 1517821 | NCBI WGS metagenome assembly OBAQ01 (sample SAMN04571705, study PRJEB22368) | human gut metagenome | biome: human gut; material: stool | host: Homo sapiens | place: Luxembourg | collected 2012-09-27
AAGAGTCGCTTCGGGCCGTTGTGCCGTCGCAGGAGGCGGTGCAGGCCGAGTCGCTTCCGGGCCGAGAGACCCAAACCCGGCAGGCGGTGCGGGCGGCGTATCCTGCGACTGCCGTTGCGCGGAACGCTGCGCCGGCGGTCGTGGCGGTTGATGTGACGGACTCCCGGCCGCAACCCGTTCCGGAGAATGAAGCTGCCGCAACTTTGCGATCGGAAGAAACGATCGCGCAGAAACAGGCCGCCGCAGAGACTTCCGGCGTGCAGGAACGGACGGCTCCGAAAGAAAACGCTGCATCGGCGAGGACCTATCCGAGCACCACTTCTTATTACGGCGACCAGATCGCCTTCGAGCAGCCGAAATCCCGCAGGCGGACTTCCGTGTCGCTCTTTGCGGCAGGCAGCGTGACGGGCGGGGGAACCGTGTCGGCGGGGCCCGGCCCCGGCATGATGATGTCCGACGCTCCGGTAGGCGGCGGCGCCGGCACGATGGCCCAGCTGAAATACAATTACGACGATTATTCCTTCAAACATCACCAGCCGCTCAGTTTCGGACTCTCGGTGCGCAAGGAATTCGCGCACGGTCTGTCGCTCGAAAGCGGCGTCAATTACACGCTGCTCTGGGCCGACGTCCGCATGAAGTCCAGCCGGCAGGATATCAGTCAGAAACTCCATTTTATCGGCGTGCCGCTGCGTATGAACTGGCAGTTTCTGGATACGGGGCGCTTCTCGCTGTATGCAGGCGCCGGCGGTATGATCGAGAAGTGCGTCTCCGCAAAATTCGGTTCGAGGGCGATGGACGAGCCGGGCGTGCAATGGTCCGTGCTGGGCGCCGCGGGCGCGCAGTACGATCTGGGCGGGCTTGTCGGGCTTTATTTCGAGCCTGAAGTCTCCTATTATTTCACGGAAACCGATCTGCGGACCTCGCGTACCGACTCGCCGCTGGCGCTTACCTTGCGGCTGGGCGTGCGTCTTTCCTTCTGACAATCCCTCTGAAACAAGCTTTTGCAGTGCCTTTCGGGCACGAAATACGACCGGAAAAGTCCGTATCTTCTGTTGCGCGGACTTTTTTCGGTCATGTCTGAATGTGCTATTAAAAAGCTTAATTGTGCTATTTTCTATTGTCTAATGGAAATTTGTTATTATTTTTGTTGAATAATAGATTGTGACTGGAGTTGAATAAAAAAAACACAAGTGCTTGAATCTCTGCACTTGTGCTTTGTAGTCCCGACGGGACTAAAGGAAATGTTATCTTATGAAATCATCGAGATAACATAGAGTAACAAAATCTGCTCTCAATACTATAGAATGGCGTTTTTGTTGATGGCATGAAACGACCGAAATATCATCAGATAAAACCTAAGTCGCCAAAAAGTCGCCAAAAATTCTTGAAGTTATATATGGTTAGTTATATTTGCATTTGTGCAAATGTAACTAATTATGGCGACAATCTACTACTCCCTCTCGGCTAAGGAAAATTCATGCGGTTTACACGAGGTGCTGATTCGGTTTACTCATGGACGTTTCAACCAACGTGCCAAGACCGGCATATATGTTCTGCCTGAATATTGGAACGAGAAGACGCAATCAATCTTGATTCCCCGCTATAGGATGATGTCGCCAGCCCGGCAGGATATTGTCGAACAAGCAAATGAGGCCCATGCTAAATTATCGGCATTAACCTCTTTTGTCATGCAGTCTTTTATCGATGGCGGGGCGGGGAAGATGGGGTTGCCTGTGAGTTGGCTCCGTGATGTTATTACACCCTACTCGGTGGGTATGTCGCAGGATAAGGATATATGGGCTTGTTTCGAAAGCTATATCTCGAAAAAGAACTTTTCCGAGCGTCGCATAATGGCATTTAACGTGCTTATACGAGTACTTAAGCGTTACGAATTATATAAGAGGATTTCTGATCGAAATTTCACACTCTCCCTATTAACGTTCACTCCTGAAATGCTGGATGACTTTGAGGACTTTTATCGCAGAGAATACGAGATATGCGAGGATTATCCCCATATATATACGTTGGTTCCGGATTCAAGAATGCCGCAGCAGCGCGGGCATAATACTGTTGCCAGCAAAATGATCTTGTTGCGCGCCTTTTTAAATTGGGCCGCAAATAATGATCTTATACCCTCCAATCCCTTCCGTAAGAAAGAGATAAAGCAGGCTGTCTATGGAACGCCTATTTACATTACAATTGCCGAACGGAACAAGCTGTATAATACAAATCTATCCCGTCATCATAAGCTGGCTGTCCAGCGAGATATATTTATATTTCAGTGCTTGATTGGATGTAGGGTAGGGGATTTGCTTGGACTGAAGCGCAATAATGTAGTAAAGGGCGCTGTGGAGTATATTCCGCGTAAAACCAAAGAAGGGCATCCGGTAACGGTGCGTGTACCTCTGAACAATATTGCTCAGGATATCATAAAAAAATATGAATCATCCGAGCATGAGATGTTGTTGCCGTTTATTTCAGAGCAGAAATATAATGAAGCGATTAAAAAATGCTTTCTTGCTGCGGGCCTTAAACGGATGGTAAATGTGCTCAATCCGATTACTCGTGAACCCGAACAGAAGCCGCTTTATCAAGTAGCCTCCTCTCATATGGCTCGCCGAACTTTTATCGGCAACCTGTATAAGAAAGTCAAGGACCCGAACCTTGTAGGGTCCCTATCTGGGCATACTGAAGGCAGTAAGGCATTTGCCCGCTATAGGGACATAGACGAAGAGATGAAGACCGATCTTGTAAAACTTCTTGAATAGTTAAATCGTATCCATCAACTTGCATATGACTGCGGCGAATAAGGGCGCCGAACATTCGCTTACTTCAAGCATCGCCAGCCAGTATTTCATGTTGTCATCTTCCATGTTTATCACATTTGCAGCAGGTGAATCGGTGTATATCCGACCATAGAGCGGTATTTATGTCGCCGGTCAGATATGCAACCTCTTCGCCGGCCATATCCATACTATGCGTCGAAGCAATATCATCGACCAGATGTCTCAGTTCGTGTTCAAAAGAGTTCAGGAACTCGGCTGGCGATGACGCCAGCCCCACGATCATCACCGTGCGCCTGAGCTTTTTGTTGGAATAGGTGAAACCGGTGTCCATATCGCACTTCAGCAGATTGTCGCGGATATGATCCATTAATTCAGCTGGACATTGTATGTCGTTAAGGGACTTGATTATAGAGTCTGTATGATAGCATGTGACGGCGAAATACACCCTCACATTCCAGTCGTAGGCATCTATATTCAAATCCCTTATTTTCATTGTTCGCCTTTCCGTTCTCCGTATTTGCGCCAGTTGCGCGCCAGTTGTCTCCGTTGCTTGCGGTTGAAGCGTTTGTTGTCCAGCACGTCGTTTACGGCTGTCGCCAACTCCTGATACTTGTCGCCCGGAAGGTTACGGACGAGCGCTGCGATATTTTTCATCGATTTCACCTTTTTCGTTTGTGAATTCGCTTAGCTGCGGCATATCTTCCATGACTTACATCATTTCTTCCCAAGGTATGGGAGTTCCGGAACCAATAGTGTCGGCGTAGTAGCGAGTGAAAGGCATACCGTCGTATGCGTCTTCATCGTCGATGAAGTCTTTGATGAACATGGCGAGGTACTGCTGATTGGGGATCGACGATCCGAAATAATCAGAAATTGCCATGTTGCATACGTATACGCAGTCGTATCCCTTGTCTTTCTTGAGTTCGATGCCGTACTGCTTCAACAGCGCATCGACCTTCTCTTTGGTGTAGGGTTCGATCTTCTTGCCGTTTCGATCCCGCATATGGGATACGGCGAATTCGCACATCTTCTTTGAAAAGTGCCATCCGTAATTTGCGAGATACTCCCGGAATCCTGCCGGAAAGTTATCATATGTATCTAATCTGTTCATATCAGTCTGAATTAAAAAGGAGGGAGCCTGCGGCCCCCTCCCGCCGGTTTAACGCCTGCGATAACGCGAGTATCGACCCGTACCCTTGACGCCACGGCGCTCGCCGTATCCGTCACCGTCGTAGCCATCCATGTCCCCGCCATAGTCCCGGCGTTCGCCGTAACCTCCGCGCTCACCGTAGCCCCCGCGGCCTTCACGCCGGCCTTCCTCGAAGCCTTCCTCGTAAGCGCGCTGAAGCTCCCGCTCCATCTCCTCTTCGTGGCCGTCATATCCGCCTCGGCCTTCACCTATGATTCTCCAACCCATAGTTACTTAGTTTTTGCAGGTGCTTCAGTCTTGACAAGGCTCCTCAGTTCTTCCGCCGTCGGTATTTTGCTTATGCGCTCGTTCATATCAGCTATCATCCTGCGTAATTCCCGATTTTCGGACTCAAGTTCTTTCGTGCGCGCAGCTTCGGGGTCGAGCTGCATCAGGATCGAGTCGTAAATCTCCAGATTGGCTTTGTGCTTTTCGTAGGATTCTACGATGTCTCGGCTCATCTGCTGCGCCTCCATAATTGTAGGCTTCAGCCCGTCGCGTGTTGTCGCTACGGTGAGTCCGTCTTTCGAAACGATGTCCGCCAGCATGGGGACGCCCCACGGCTCGTTGCCCTCTATCGAGATATTGATGAACTGCTGCATCGGCGAGAACTGCCCCGGTTTCTGGGGCGGAATGTACGGGGCCGACACATCTTTTACATTCGCTGTATAAAACTTTGGCTGCTCGCGATTGTCGAAGACGTAGACTAAGGAGCCTTTTTTCAAGTTCTGAAACATCTTGGTTAATGATTTGTGAAAGTCAGGGAGAAGGAGTTACCTTCTCCCGTTCTTTCTGTTAATTGTTTTTTTAATTCAGACGGCACCGGTCATCAATTGCAAAGTATCGGTCTGCTTGTCATACCATATCTGGTATACCCCTGAACCCGGAATATCCGATACTGTGACATTTGCTCCGTTGTACGTCGTCAGATTCTTATTTTGCCCGTTGGTTTCAAACAGCACGGGAAGCGTTCCCGTTGTGCCGGCAGGGACTTCCTGTACCAACTCAACCAGCACGAGTCCTCGGTACCACGAATTTGCAAATGCGTGGTTGGGAAAGGAAAACACAACACCCGTGGTCTCCACTGTCACGCCCGTAGTTTTTAGTACCGGTATGCCCCTGCGGTTAACATACTGAAATGGGAATACTGCCATATTTTTGTAATTTAAGTTATTATAACTAATTTTACATCGGGATAGGTTGGAGTCATGACCAACTGATAAGGGCTTGCCAAACGTCCTTCCCTCTTTTTCTCGTTTGGCACCACTAAATTGTTTGGCAATGACAAATCGGGAATTTATAGAGAGAATTGCTCTCGAAGGAGAAGAATGGCGTATTATTGATGGTACGCTCGGCTATTTCGCGGTATCTGATTACGGTAGAGTTTCATCGCTATCCCATCGCGTGAGCGGAGGTAATAACAATAGTTGGATGACTAAACCTCGCATATTAACTCCTCGCCCAAATAGGGGAGGATATTTGAGAGTTAGACTTACATCCCTACACGGAGTCGATAAGACTGAATTAGTCCATAGGCTTGTTGCTAAAGCGTTCATCCCCAATCCTAATAACTATGCATATGTAGACCATATAGATGGGAACCGCACGAACAATGTGGCACATAATCTTCGTTGGTGCACTCGTTCAATGAACATGCTTAACCCTGTCACAAGAGAGTGTGCAGCAAAAGCACGAAGAATACCCAACAAGAGAAACAGAAAGCCAATTGTTCAAATTAAAAATGGAATATTGGTTGCAAAATATAAAACAGCATCCGAAGCCCATCAGTTACACGGATTTCACATCGGAGGAATATATGAATGTATTCGAAAGCCAACTCGCACATTGAAAGGATTTCATTGGCGCTGGCTTTCGGATTGGGAAGCCCCTTATCAGTAAGTCAAAGAACATTTCACCTATCGGCGAATAATAGCATTATCCCCAAAATCCGCCGTTCCCCCCAAAGCCAAACCCTGCACCATATCCGAGACCATATTGTGCGGCAATACACGTAGGCACACCGACAATAGGCGAATAGGGCACAGTAGCCGTTTCGGGCAGCTTGCACTTGATGTTATTCACGTCATTCTGCAAAGCCGCTACAGCGGCGTTCACGGGGGCTACAGCCTGTCCTACAACACCGGCCATGTAGGCGTTTTGGTGTTCGAGGTTGAGCTGCGTAGTCAGAGTGCTGTTCTTCTCGCGCAGGGCATCAATTTTATCCTGCAATGCAGCTGCCTGCATTTGATCCAGTTTGGAAATTATCGCTGTAGTCCCGCTTTGAGAAGTTTCGCGAATTGTGTTTTGTAAATCACAGGTCTGACGTTGTGTTTCATAGGCAACGCTACTGAATCCGCGCTCCATGCCCACATTGACGCCATTAATGGCCTGCTTCATATCACAGCAACACGCGGCGATTTGATTGCCGATCTGACAACCCATAGACTGCACGGCATTGATGATTTGCTGGCTCGACATCCCCAGCGTGCTTTGGATGTTGCACAGCGTAGACTGAATCTGCTGCGTCGAGCAGTTGAGCGACGATGCCAGCTGAGTGATCGCCGTGCCGTTTCCTTGAATTGCGTTCATGAGAAGTTCACGTCCGGCGTCACCGTTGAGCTGCGCAGGCAGACCGTTCGCGCCGTTGCCTCCGAATCCGAAGCCGTTACCGCCCCAGCAGAAGAAGAGCAGGATGATCCAGATCCACCAGCACCCGTCGCCGCCCCACGAACCGCGGTTGTTGTTACCGTTCATGAGTGCCGCTACGAGGTTGGGGTCCATGCCCTTGTTGCTCATCATGGACGAGACGAGAGCTGCGATGTCAAGGCCGCCACCCGTGCCGCCTCCATCGAAAATATAAGTTTTATCCGAACCCATTTTAAAAGATTATTGAATGATTGCCGCCCCCGTTAAGGCCGGGCGTTCACCTGTTGCAACAATGCAAAGGTGGCCGAAGGCGGCAGGCATATCAATTAGATGGGACGGAGATCGTAGGCAGTCTTTTCGCAATTAGTTCGCACTGAATTTCGAATATGGGATGACTGTACCGCTTCCGCTCGTCGAATTTCGAGATCATTTTTTCGACGGCTCGACGAGAGAAGCGCATCATGCGCGCTATGTCTGTAATATACATCCCTTTCTCATGGCAGAAGTGCACCAACATATAGCGGGCATCAACCACATCTTGATATTTATCCTTCGAAAGGATTTGTTCTTTGGTTATTTCGGTCTCAAATGCAACGCATTCGAGTATTTCTGCAAAAAGCTCTGATTTACGCATACGTTTCCCCGATAATTATTGTATATTTGTTATACCCCTGTATAAAAAGTTCCACCCCAAACGAAGGAATAGTCCTCGGCATTGGGGTGGAAACACTTATGTATACAGGGGTGTATGCTATAATGTCGGGGACTTTTTTATGCCCGTCCCTCAAGGCTCTACATCATATGAACCGGCGCGCCATCGTCAATATATTTTTACGGAATACGAATACAACGACGCCAAGGAGGACCCAAAAGCCGCGCATCTTTGTCTGCTGCCACCATGTCAGTCGGCGTTCCACTTCGACAATTTTTGTATCGGTCCTGTCTTTATAGACAATGCTGTCCCGATAAATCACTTCTTTTTCAAACGGCACCGGAATATCCTGCGGCTTGTTCTCCAGCGAGTGGCCCAGCGAACCGTCGTTGTTTATCCATGCATCCGAAACAGCTAAGGGCGTCTCCAGATGACTTGAAGTATCTCTGACTACTTGGCGCTTGCTGTATGGAGGTATCTGAAATCGAAGCGTATCCTTGATGTATATTTTATGGATGCGTGTTTCGATGCTGATGCTATCCTTTGTGCTTGTTGCTAAATGCTTGCATGGACAGCATCCTGCCAGTATACAAGCGAATGTTACGATAACACACTTCATGGCTTGTGTTGTTGAAATAGTTCCCAACCTTTATTGACATCGTCTATAACAGCAGCGACTCCGTTTTCCACGCGCGACATTGCGGCTACCACCGGGACCATGATATCCTTATTGGTTGTTGTAATCTTTACGTCGGGCCAGACTCCTGAAGAGTCTGCTACGGCTTTAATGTAGTTATCCGTATGATTCTCAATGGGCGGTGCGTAGCGACTTATCATATCACGCAGCGTATTGCATCCGTGCTTCAGCTGGTAGGTGTGGAGTAATACGAACATGGCGCGGTACCCCCATGCCATTGTCTTGAATTGTTTGAAGGCGCTATCCGTGGATGGAATTTCCCCCAAATATTTGATTTTGGACAGTCTGATATTACCGGGATTGTTATTGCGTAATCCTCTGCTCATTGCTTTGTATTTTTATGGTTTCGATAATTCTCCAGATATGGGAGGTTTTTAATAACCTCGAAGGACAGGACATAATACAGGAAGTCGAACAACTTGCTCTTTGGGAAAATCCGCGTCAGGTTCTTCAGTGTATTGACTCCGTAAAAGTAAATAAGAGCATATACGATGATAGATATTGCTGACATCGCTCCTTCGTGGTTATCGATCATATCTCCGATAATCAGTACAAAGGCGATGAGACCGGATATAACCATACCTTCTAAAATGCAGTTGAAAGCCTTTTTGAAGGCGAATCCTTCATGTTGCTTAAATACGCCCGCCGATACTCCGGCCACGAAATTAATGGCAAATACCAGCATGCAGGCGATGAGTATGTCGTGTATCGGGGCGATTGTGCCGAATATCGAGGCGAAGATACAGCCAAAGAGTTCCCGAAATTTGTCCATGATAAAATTGCCTTATTCTCTGTTTTTAAGTCTCTGTTCTTCTTCCGCGGCCCGCTCTTCGGCCCGCTTGGCTTTGAGCCGGGCAAGCGTCTGTTCGTTCTTGTTGTATTCCGCGTTGGCGGCTTCGTACTGCGCATAGTCTTCCGGGTAGGTATGCTCGAAAGAGATACCTTTCTTGAAACATTTGATCGCCCGGTCGTCGGACTGGGTCATGATCGCCCGCAGCTCCAGCTGGCGCGATTCGAGGATGTCGATTTGCTGTTGTGGTTCCATTATTCTAAATTTCCGATACGGGGCGTACAATGCAGGATGATGGTTTCGGGTGGTTGTCGATTACCCAGCTTGCATTTCCGTACTTGTTGACTTTATAATAATATATATTACGATATTCGGAAGAAGATGCCATGTAGTCCGTTTTGGCGATCACTTTCCCCGACACGGACAATGTCCGATTGACCGGATCGTAAGGCTGCGCGAATAAGAGACCTTTGGCCATCAGCCACAGCTCCTCGGCCGACGGCAGCCACCATGCACCCGCTTCCAGCCCGGTAGTCATCCCCGCGACCTGCATCCCATAGGCGGCAGCTGCGGCGGCCGCCGGATAACACGGAACAGTCTTGCCGTAGAAGTCGGTTCGCGTTTTCCGGGCGAGAATGGCCGTATTGCTTTTGCCTTCCTGCAGGAACGCCCCGTAAGCCGACGGATATTGGGCCAAGTGCTCCCCAAACAGATAGTCCCGGTAGGTCGGATAGGCCGCAACCAATGCCGGGTTATCGGCCTCGGTGAAAACGCTTTCCCGGATGATCGTCGAGCTGCCCGGCAGGATATTGGTCCCTGTCGTGCCGTTCTCTCTGTAGTACTCCAGAAACACTTCGTTGTCGCATCCGGCCAGTTGTGAGCCTGCGCCATTTCTGCGGCGTATAGGAGCTGGTGTATTGGGCTGAATAAAGACGGTTGTACTTTGGTAATCGACATCTTCCGCATGCTTGGTTAGCGTGCAGCCTGCGGCGGATATTTTTTTATGCCCTTCAATACTGGACCACGCATTACACTCCATGACAATAGCATTCAGTTCATCCGAAGCCGTGGCTTTCCATGAATAAGTATTCATAATATCGGGGGTCGCATTGATCTGCGCTGCGATACTTGCGAGAGTTGCTCCGGCGGGATAGGTAAACTCGAAATCCGAGATATAGATATGTAGCGTAAAACTGCCGCCCGAAGAGAGATCGAAGCCCGAAAGCTTCACTTCATACGCCACTGCCCACTTGTAAAAATCCAGATGGCGCAGGGCAACGATGCGCACCTTGTCGCCCCGGCGGCCGTAGGCCACGGCCATCGGAACGAGTTCCGGCGGCAGCTGGTCGTAAAGCAGTGTCGCACCCTTGACGAACTTCAGCGTACTGTCCGTCTTGTCGAAGACCGCCAGATCGCCGGCATCCGCGGCATCCCGGCCGACAACGACATTCACCCCGTCGTAGATCAGTTCGCCGTCGTCCTCGATGTAGGATACCGCCGACTGTGTGTCCTTGCGATTCTTGTCGGCCGTGTAACCCGCCTTGTTGGCGTATTTGTTGACTTGTGACATGTTGTATGTAGTTTAAGCGTTCTTCCAGTCCGACACCGCGCCGTTACCCACGGAGTGGTAGACCGCGTTGTTCTTCGTATCGACATAGAACTGCCCTGCGCAGTCGGGGGCTTTCGTCGGCGCACCCTCGCCCGTGACGACGAGGTTGTTGTCGCCCCAGATGCCCAATTTCTTGACCTGCAGTTCCGGGATTAGGACATCGCCCGAAAGCATCCTTACAAGCAGCGATTCGAGCTGCGCGACGCGCTCCTCCAGCGTGCAGTCCGAATGGGCTACTACCTCAAATGAGGTTTTTCTCAACTCTGGATCAATTTCTTTGGCAGTAACGAATTCGGAGTCATTCTCCAGTTCGGATACTTTCGTAGGAATCTCCGTGCGGTCGGCTTTCCCTTCAATTACTTCCTGCAAGGTCAGCGTAAGTTTATCCCACGATACGGTATTATTGCGGAGCGTAGCCCGAATCTCGGAACCATCCACAGTAATCTGTATTTCCGGACCAATGGACCCGACGTATACTTTCACGAAGTCCGAAACGGGGATCGACGAAATAGATCCATCGGCATTTATGAACTCAATGGCTCGTGTTTCTTCGTTATACTCAAGTCCCATCTGCTCAATGGGAAGGTCAACGATCAATTTAGCGCCCGCAATCGTTGTGAAGGTAAGCTCGTAGGTTTTGCTGTTGAACTCCGGAAGACCGACGCAGGTGTTCAGAATCTCCCTGATATCGGGATGGGCGGTAGGCGAGGTGTTATGCTGCTCTATCTGCCCGCTGACATCTGGCGTGGGGATGGCGTCAATGGCATCATCCGTGTATTTTTGTGCTGATTGAAGAGTAGTCGCGTCGCCGTCGGATATTGCCTTTCCCACTTCTTGCCCGAACTCAAGAAGTCCTGTTGCAATCTCTGATTTTGTCTCTTCTATGCGTTCATCGGTGTGGTAGTTGGCATCGGAAAGTGTTTTTTCAGCTGCGTCGGCTACTTCCTCTTTTGACGCCTTTTCAGATAACTGCGCTCGTACTTCTGTGTCGTCGTAATTCGAAAGTCCGTCCAGCTTCTCCTTATCGTCGTCCGTATAGTCGTTTGAGGACAGCCCCTTCCCTTCTTCTTTGTCTACCTTGCCGGCAAGGGCTTCATTAATATCCCCGATCTTATCTACGGCTTCATTGGCAGCTTTTGCGGCTTCATTGGCGGCATCGGCGGCATCTATGGGAGCATTTGCATACTCTTCCTCGGATATTTCTGCATCGGGATTGTGCTTCTTGTAAAGGTCATAGGCACTTGGTCCGGGGAGGCCTACGATCAAGTCCGAAGAATCCAGATTGACAGTTTCCGTGGTCAGATTGTTGTCGTTGCCGCCCTCCATACATGTAGTAGGCACCAACTCAAACGCATCGCAATAATCGACGGCTGTTTGTCCGCTCTTATCTTTATTTTCCCACATGGTAAGCCGGTATGCTCCCAGCTGCTTTTGCATATTGCCTGAAATAGTGAATACGGCAATGTTCCCCTGAGGCTCGAAATGCAAAGGGGTTTCCATGCAGGAGGGAAGATGAAGGACCAAATGCAGATCGCGGCCTTCAAGTGTGACTTGCTCGCCATTGGTCAATATCGGCCAATGGATTTCGATGTCTTTACCTATACGAATACGCTTCACTTGCTGTTTTTTTATTTGTAGTCCGCGGGAGATATTACGTCCTCGATCTTCAGGTCAAGTTTGCTCAATACAGCATCGATAAGAGGTGCAGATCCTAATGTTGCGACAAGACGCCCCAATTCGCGAGCTTCTGCCTCGGTAAGTTCTATTTCACCTTCCGATTCATATACTTTATGAGCGAGTACATGGCCGACAAAACCATAGGCATTTGCATATATGAGATTTGCAAGCTGCTCGCGCACATCGTGAACAGTGCATATTTTCTTTTGCATATCTGCAAAAATCTCAAGCCGTTGTAAGTTAATTTTCCTCATAATTTTTGGTCGTTAAAATTGCATTATGCCGTTTACCCCCCCCCTATTTGAACATCACCCAGCATCCTACACTCGCGCAGTAGATCAGATTACGGGATTCTCGGTCAGTCCATGAGTCTGAGTTAACCCATGCTCCTTGAGTATGTATCGCAATCTGCTTCCCGTTTCCGTTCAGTTGTACGCCTTTGGTTCCTATGTTTCGGATATAATAAAGTTGACCGTCTTGTGGTTTGTAAGGGAGTGTGATAGTGCGCTTCCCGCCATCGCTATCCACCGTCACAAAACAATCCATATCGTCAAGGGTTACATTTGAAGATATTTTGCGATTATATAATCTTAATCCGCACACATCTCCCTTTCTCAAATACAGGGCATGATTACCGCATTTTGTACTTGGATTTAGCGGATTAGTGCCGAATGATCCTTCTGCCGAAATGTATATCCCGATATTATAATAATTAATATCTTGAGAAGATTTTCTGTTTGTATTTACTGTTAAAACGGAATGGTTAACCGCTCCCATAGTAGAAGTGGGATATGCCGATACGTCGAATGTATTTTTATAGTTGTCATCTATATTTTCCAACGTGATACGCGCAGCCGACATAAAAAGTGAACAGTCTTTTCCAGATGACGGGGATAAAGATGACTGCAACCAATAATCGTTGTCTATCGTGAAGTTGCCTATTTTACCGCTTGTTGCTTCTATTCTTCCTATTATATTCGCCTTCGTTGCTGTAAACGAACCGTCCTTAGCGACTCGGAAAGGCGCGTTGTCCGGTGTGTTGCTACCGACAAACAGAGGGATATCGCCGCCTACGAGTCCTGCGATGATGGTATTTTCGGAAATATCCGTTTTGGAGTTGTGGACTACGAACTCCATACCTTGCAGGAAGTTGATAACGGCGTTCTCGGCAAACAGTAGAGGCGTATATATGGGCACCATGTCGTTGAGCTGTTGCCAATATGTCGATGTGGTTCCCCCGGATGGTTTATTGGAGTTCGATGAAGTATGAGTCTGACGGCATTGGAATTTCAGTTGTCGATTATTCTCATATACAGTCACTATGTCTATGTAGCGCAGGCTGTCTGATTCTAAATCAGCGTCGTTGCGATATTCTACACCCGAAACCCATTCCGTTAGGCGGATAATGCAACCCTGATATCCGGGGTCTCCTTTGTCCCCCGGCTTGCCTTGTTCTCCGCTTATGCGTACCGGGTCGGACCACGGTTCCACAAGCTCGTCATTTGCATCTACTTGCGCTTTGGTCATCCATAGATATTCCCCGGACGAAAGCGCCGGAGGATTGTCATACCAGCCGTCCGGCTCTCTTACGTTTGATTCAATATCTGGGCCTATGCTATCGTCACTGCTCGATGCGTATTTGAAGTCGGTATATGGTCCGGGCTGGCCATCTTCGCCTGTAACTTTAATCGGATCGGACCATGTCAGGGCGCTTGCCTGTCCCGTGCTCCCGTTTATTGTAGCTTTCGACATCCACCAAATGCCGTCTCCGGAAGGAGCGTCTTCCCAGCCATCAGGAATTGGCTTTGTAGAAATAGGGGTGCCGGGTTTATCAATGCTCTTCTTGAATACATATGATGTCCAATCACCCGGCCTTCCGTCGGTTCCGTCGAAAGAGTATTTGGCCCACAATGCAGGTGTAGAGAAAGCGCTCCACTCTCCATTTACCTTGATGCGCTTGGACACCCATTCATATTGGTAAATGTCGTCTACGCCCATAGGATCATCCGTCCACGGCGCAGGCGGGTTGTCGTATTCTGCGACGCGGGGAACATCCGGGATATCGCTGGGATCGTCGGTTTTGGTACGGGTGAAAATGTACTCTACGCCTTCACCATCTATGCCGTCTTCTCCGTTGAAGGAGTATTTTGCCCATAGTGATGGCGTTGAGAAATCACCCCAGTGCCCGTTGACTTTCGAGCGCTTGCAAGTCCATTCGAAAGGATGAGTATTGTCCGGCCCTTCGGCATCGTCAGTCCAGCCATCTGGCAAATAGTCATCTTCATCTTGAGATGCCGGCGTAGCGGGTGCTGTTTCCGAAGTCGTGCGGGTAAATATCCATTCATAGTCTGTTCCGTCCACGCCCGGCCTTCCGTCGGTTCCGGGTCGGCCGTCGGCACCGCTTATTCGCGCCGGATCAGACCACGATTGAACAACGCCATCAATCACCGATCCGAAAGACACCCACAACGGAATAGTCTTGGACGTATTATACGCAATACGAAATAAGCCATAGTCGCCATTGGCATCACCGGACGAGTCTTTCGAATATACTACATTAACGAAATGACGTCCTGCGCTTGGTGCTGTGACGACGACGGTAGTAGATACGCCGTTCCCTGATACTTCAGCTTCGTAGGTGTCGGAGTCTGCCGTATTGACATTCTGAACATTTATTTTCCCGACCGCTAATTTGTCATACCCTTCCTCTGAATAAGCGGTTATGTCCAATACCAATGTCGCACCAGCGCTGAGAGCATCGAATTGTATTTTGCACGACACCGTCGAATTATTACCTTTTCCAGCAAGTTTATAGAACACACCATCTTGGGTAACATCCCCTTCATTATCCGCATCAATTATAATGTTGGTTACGTCGGTAGATGCACCTGAATCGCCGCCTTCGGGATATTCGAGACTCCACCCGTCAGGAGGAACAGTGCTGCCGGTCGGAAGTGCCGGTTTTTCATTTTGCTGCTTGTAAACAGGAACTACAGAAGACAGTGGGACCTGCATAAGAAGGACCCACGCTTCCGATGATGTAGATGGCTCTGATTTTGTCCCATCGACAAGACAGCGCCACTTGGCGTTATTGTGATATACCTCGTCGTTTTTATTGTATGTCTCCGACGCGAGCCACTTTCCTCGGTCGTTGATTGTCGGTATTTCCTCCCCGCCGGGCGTAAATTGATGGATGACGCCCGACATGTAGATGTTATTGAGGTAGGCCGAATAGCCTTTCATATCTATCCCGAATACGGACAGATTGGACAGGTCGCCGTACTGAGCTGCGATGTTGGACGATATGAATTCCCAGTCGGATACCCCCTTCAGATAACGCTGGTATGTCCTTGTTTCGTAGCGCGATGTCTGCCGGGCTTCATTCGAGAAGGAGCCATACCCGACAAATGTCATCGAGGGAGCAGGGTGGTATTGCTTCGGGTAAGCCGCAGAGACGGGCCGAAGTTGGTATTTGAACGTCTTGTAGGTCGTGGTGTCCAACTCTTCGGTAATGCGGAAATAGCACGTTGCGAAGCCGGCAAAGCGTCTGTTGCCTTTGCTGTCATCGTAGTCTTCCGTTGCATTATCCGAGGATTCGGAGCTGTGGAAGATACCCATGCAAATATCACCGACCCGCGGACTGCCTATTTCGCCTTCTTCGAGTTTGAGCGTGATGGTCTTGGCTTCGGTATCGACGCTCTCGATGATCCCGGCGCTTGGAGCAAACCATGTGTCGCCCATTGTAATATCGACCCGATTGTACCTCAGTTCAGGAACCTCAAGGAATCCCCGTAGCTTGAGGCTTTGCATTTCGGCATTCCCTTTCTTGTCGATAAGTCCGCCGATGCCGGTAATTCCTGTTGCGAAATCGCCGAACTGCGCCCCGTCCTCAAAAGTCATCTTGCCCTTAAAGGTGTCTGGGAATTGCTTGTTTGCAAACTGCCACAAGGCGCGTTTGGCCGAATAAGCGTTGTAATCTTCGGCCGCAGTAGAGTCGTACCGGGTGATGAGATATATTGCCGCTCCGGAGTCTGTAACGCCTATACGTTGCGAATACAAAGTAGCCTTGACATCCGATTCGATGCTGCCGATGCGGGAGTAAGGAGTATTATCGCCGATTGTGTACGTGGCGATATATTCGTTGTAGAGTTTTTTTTCGTATCCCTGAATTCGGGACAGACGTCCGTTTAACCCAAATCGAGGATCGACAAGAAGCACAGCCTGACCGGCATCGTAATTTTTTTTGTTTACCGTGCAATATACCGGGTTGGTCTCGCAGGTATATACATCCGTGTCGCTGCTGTTCTTTGCGGCGTATGCTTTTCCGGCCTTCAAAAGCTCCTCTTCGGCCTCTTCGATTCGTTGCTGGGGAAGTTTTACACCCGTGAGTACGAAAGTATCTCCCGGTTCGGGATGAAGACTTTCATTGGGGATTATGAGTTGGCTTTCTCCCGACGTCTCAACTTGGGCGATGATCTCAAATTTCTTGTCAAAGCCGTCTTCGGGTTTCCATGTTTCAGGTTTGTAATTTATACTTAATTCAAAATTACGCCCCATGAGACTTCCGCTGGTGAACGTGGCCCCCAGCGTTTCGCCTTCGATCATGTCGGACGGCAGGAACGGCGAGTCCTTGCAGTACATGACATAGGCCTTGTCTGTTTGCCCCTCGATGATCTCCCGATCAACGGTCTCAATGCTTGTGATCGTCTCCGTGTTCTTGGGGTAGATGTCGTCGAAGAAAACGACCTGCTCGACAATGGCACTTTTGTCGAGATTCGGGATGGCGTCTATATATCTCTGGCCGTTGGGAAGCCTGAGTCGTATTTCTGAAACATGGTTGGTCTCCCCGCCCTGCGGAGCCTGACCATAATCGCTGGTAAGGTTGCGTGTAGATCCGAATACATAGAACCGGGTGCCATAGCTGGAGTCGTCGCCCTTCTTGGCGGGGATGCTCTTGACGACATCGCCACGCTTGAATTCTTCGGGTGTGCCTCTTTCCAGCTTTCCGAAGTTAAGCGACACTAAATCTCCGTTTTCCTCGGTCCACCATTCGACTTCGAAAGTTTCGGCGATCGTGTTGAGTATACCCCAGCATTTGTCTCCGTTGAATGACACGAGTTTTGTCGCCTTGGGATTCTCGATGTCGATGGTTCCTACGCTCCAATTTTCGACGCCAAGATGTTTGTTCATGTTGGCCACGATCAGGGCGCCGAATGATTCGAGATCGGTGGTGTTGTGGAATACCGCTTCGGGATTATCTCCGCCCAGCCAGAAGCATACAAAACGCTTCATATGGTTCTGCTGCGCCTCGAACTTGAGCGTGTATTTATATCCTCCGGTCTTGTTGTCGAACTCCGGATATACCGGGGCCATTATCTCGAACTTACGGCCTTTGTACAGTATGTATGAACCTTGCGGAATTTGAATGTACTGAAGTTGATTGAAGGGAAGCTGAATGTAATAGTCACTCATGAGGGCATATTTGATAATAGCCTCTTTCGTGACCGGAGCATCCAATATCTGTATTCCTAACGGAGAATAAATTACCATCTGTCGTTTGCCACTTGCATCGTCACAAGCTCAAGGCAAAGGTTTCGACAGTCACGTGAATTACCAAACTCTTTAGAAGAAATGTGGTAAAAAATTTCTTACTTTGGGAAAAACTGAACGAGAAATGAAAACGATTGAGGAAAGAGCAAAAGAATACGCCGAAAAATGCCACTGCCAGAACACTGAGTGGGGATTTATAGCTGGCGCACAAGCCGAACACGAACTGCTGACGCGCTGGAACGACCCGAAAAAAGAGTTACCTCCGATTTACGAGAATGTCATGGTAAAATACAAGGCTTCTAATGGATGTGAACATATTACGATTGCGTGGCGTTCGGCTGGCGATGCAGGAGGATATATTTACGCCATCAGCGGAACCGGCGTAACTATCAATAGCCAAAATATTCTTGGCTGGCGGGAGATTTACGAATAAGATATAGTTTGTGAAGAATGGAATCGTGATTTGCCAAGAAATTTGAAGTGAAAAACAAAAAAATAGCACAAAGAATCCCCGACCTTTTGGCCGGGGATTGCGTCAATGAATGAAGATATCAAATACTGTTAGCGCATTTGTTGATCCTTGAAGATAAGTCAAGCAAGGCATTGCGCAGGATTTCTTTCTCTGCATCATCGAAGTCGTCCGGTTTCCCGTTGTTAATGCCGTCCATCTTATGGTAGAGCCATGACCGCGATTTACCGAAATATTTTTCAGATATCTTAGCCCAAGACACATCCAGCAGAATGTCCGACATCTTCTGTTTTACTGTCTCCCGATTTTGTTTTACAATGATTTCCATATTTGTCTTTTTGTGCCCTCGGCCAAAATGGTCGAGGGCTGGTTATTAATCACGTTCTAATAATTCTTGGAGGATCATCTCGATATACCACTCTTGTTCTTCTTTCCCGTTAGGGTAGGCTTTGTGATAATTGCGTATAGATTCGATCAAATCCCATTCTTTTTCTGTTAGTTCGACATTCATATCGTTTATTCATTTGCTGTACTACAAATATAATACACTTTTGCGTATTATGCAAATGTTTTGATGATAAAATCATAAAAAACGCCCCGCATTTCTGCGAGGCGCCGGCATCGGGGAAGTATACAGGGGCTTATCTTATCGCTGCCATCTTCTTCGGGGTTTGGACCACCTCAAACTGCCTTGCGAGGAAATCCAATCCCTTCTGCGTCACGAGAACCTTGATGACCGTGAACGATTCGTGGTTGTTTCGGTCGATCAATTTCTCTTTCAACTCGAAGTAACCCCGGTTAATATACTCTTGTTTAGGCTCATTGCGATTGCAGAAGAATATCCCTCGCTCGCGGAGCCGCTGGAAGAGCGTGTTGCGGCCAAATGGTAGATTCAAAATCTTTGCCGCCTGCCCGACGTCGATCTTCTGATCCGTGTCCAGTACCTTGTCCATCAGCTCGGCTTTCGGCGCGAGTGCCGCGACCTGCTTTTGGGCCTGCTCCAGCTGTTGTTTCTGCCGGGCTATGGTGTCATTGGCGACCAGCACGGCGCGTGCCATTATCATTTCGGGCGTGTCCGTCTCTTTGGCTGACATGTATCCGCCAGTCTTGCGGATGGAGGGGAGAACCTCATCGCATACCCAGTCCTGAAACTGCTCGGCCTGCGGGAGCTTCGATCGCATGACAAGGCGGTAAACATCGGATTCGGGGATGTATTTCACCTTTTGAACCCCACCATCTGTAGGGAGCGGTAAAATAACGCCCCCTTTACAATGGGAAGAAACAGCATCTTTAGGAACACGGTAACCCAATGCTCGCGCTACATCATTCGCAAGAAACATAGGCTTGTCGTCGGACATAATGATACGTACACGCCCGAACTTCTCGTTATTGAAAATTTGTATGTTGTTCATGGCTGGTCTATTTACATTGTGCGACATTCATTCCGCGGCCCATCTTGACAAGAATAAACGGGTCGATCTCTTTGATTTTGTTGTGGGATGATTTTTCAGCGCCCAGCAATTCAAGGTAGTAGCCTTGTAGCTTGACATAGGCATCCATTAGGTTGGAATAGCGCTCTTCGGCCTTGAAGTAGGCGTTTTCGAAATCCCGTGCTTTTCGCTCGGCTTCGATGCAGCGAGTTTGATAATCCGTTTCCGGAAGCGATGGTGTTTTCATAGGCATTGATATTTAAATTGTGATTATTTGTCCAGTATTGCCATAATTCGCTCTATGCAGGCGTTCTGCTCTTCGAGCAACGTTGTTAAGCGGTCGGCTGATTCGATGATGTCGTTCATGGTCATATTGTGATATAGTTAGTCTCCGTAGTACATTCCGCGCACACCATAGTAGTTCGCCGGGACCGTCAGTAGCTGCGGGCGGTATTCCGTGGCCTTCGGCTGTTCCATCGGGCGGTTCTCGATCTTCGCCGTCAGCATCGCCATCTTCTCGTTGCGCCACGCTTTCTTCAGGCAGGCCGAGAACGACATTGAGGCGTTGGCGCGTTTCAGATACCAAGCGTTGCGCATGATCTTCGATTTATTGTAGGTTGCTTTCATGGCGTTATAGCTATTGGTTTTATTTCTGATGCAAATATAAAGCTATAAATTTAATTATGCAAATAAATATTAAAGTTTTTGCTATTATTTTTGCAAAAAGATAAAGTTACCGCTATATTTGTGGCGGGAACATATTTAAAGCTATGGATATAAAAAGAGTTATTAAGGCGAATAAACTAACTGTCAAAGAGGTAGCTGAAAGGATGGGCATTACTCCCATCGGTTTAAGTCAGCATATTAACGGCAATCCCAGCGTTGAAGTGCTTGAACGTATTGCAGCTGCCATAGGTTGCGAAGTGGGGGATTTCTTTGAAAACTCAGGCGATTTTGTCGCTTTTGTGCGCCGTCAGGGGGAAACATTCACGTTTGACAGTGAGAAGGCGCTGATCGACTATGCAGAAGGGTTGAAAGTGAATAAATAGCGGCATCATAGCCTATAAAAACAAAGACGAGGAGTGGATTTTTACCGTTCCTCGTCTTTTTTCCTGCTATAAGTCATTTTTTATTGAATAAAATTTGGTGGGGGGGGGAATTTTATAATTTTGCGGCACTAACCAATACAATTAGGAATATGAAAAAATTCTTACTCTTCATCGTTGCTGTTGTTGCTTCAGGCGTTGCACACGCTCAAGGCTTTTCAAAATCCATTGAGATAGGCGGAATGCTTGGTTTGGGGACATATAACAACAAGTCGGCAGATGCATCGTTTATTGGCGGATATGCTTTTAGCCCCCGTTTTTTTATTGGCGCAGGCGTGGGATTTAGGTATACAGACGCCCTTTATTATCAATCCTATACGCATACAAGCGTCCAATATGTGTCTGATACGTACGAAAGTCGGAGTCAGGAATATTTGATCCCCGTTTACGCTCGTATCAAGTATAATTTTTCTGACAAATTCGTTGCACCATTCATACAAGGCAACGTAGGTTATTCTTTTAATGTAGGTGGAAATACGAAAGCTGTAAAAGGATTGTACTTGGAGCCATCCATAGGTATAGATTTCAACCTAAAAAACAAACAAGCCATATATTTTACTGTTGGATATGCTATGCAACATAGTGAATATGTGGATTTTGTAATTACAGAGACCGATCAATCCCAAGATTATTATAAAGATTTAGCAGGAGCTATTTCTATAAAAATCGGATTTAAATTTTAGTCGCAAACCGAGGCATTTGCCTCGGTTTTTTATTTGTTCCATCCAACACAACGCATAAATTTCGTACATTTGTATCAAATTAGTAAGCGCTTGCTCGCATTGGAAAAAGGGGAATAAATTTAACGACACCAACCTATGACACAAAAACAAGCCATACAATTATTCGAAGATCGCAAAGTTCGCACCGTATGGGATGACGATACCGAAACGTGGTATTTTTCTATTATCGACGTAATCGAAGCCCTAACAGGGACAGACCGACCTCGAAAGTATTGGAGTGACCTCAAAAAGAAGTTACAATACGAAGGAAGCGAAGTGTCCGAAAAAATCGGACAGTTGAAAATGTTGGCTTCGGACGGCAAAATGCGTTTTACAGATGTTGCAGACACACAGCAACTTTTCCGTTTGATACAGTCGATACCATCCCCGAAAGCTGAACCATTCAAGCAATGGATGGCACAAATTGCCAGCGACCGCCTCGACCAAATGCAGGATCCGGAACTGTCCATCCAGCAGGCGATGCTTGATTATAAGCGACTGGGATATTCCGACAACTGGATCAACCAGCGGCTAAAAAGTATGGAGGTTCGCAAAGAGTTGACTGATGAATGGCAGCGCAGAGGGGTGGAGGGGAAACAGTATGCCGCACTTACGGATATTATCACGATGGAGTGGGCCGGACGTAATACGAAATCATACAAGCAGTTTAAAGGCATAAAAAAAGAAAATTTGCGGGACAATATGACCAACATCGAATTGGCCCTCAATACGCTGGCAGAAGCCGCCGTAACGGAAATATCTAAACAACAACAGCCAAAAGGATTTCAGCATAATGTCCGGGTAGCCAAAAGTGGCGGCAGCGTTGCAAAGGCAGCCCGAAAACAACTCGAAAACCAACTGGGGCACTCGGTAATATCTCCCATCAATGCAAAACAAGTCCTTGGGAATGTCCCAGACAATCCTGTATCCGAAACTGCCTATCTTACTTCAACAGAAAAGATAACAAGGCCCATTATTTGCAATGATTCCGAGGATATTAAATAAACAGGCAACTTGAATTGGTTAGTGAAACTTTGGTGGAACTTCAAGTGGGGAATAAAGCCACCGGGCCAAGACGACCTGCCGGATATCATACCAGTTATCAGCAATAGCTAACTTTGAACTCGATTAGCTTCAGGCATAAAGCGAGGAGTGGTTAAAACCATTCCTCTTTTTTTGGATATTCCAATTTGAAATTGTAAATTTGGGTTACTAACTCACTAAAATTTATTGTATGAAGAAGTATTTACTACTGTTATTATTCGCTGTTTTATGCGCTTATGCCAAAGCACAAAACACGCCTAGATACCAAGGCGAAGTGAACATTGGTTATGGTTTCGGGATAGGTGATTATCAAATGGATAGATTTTATATTGAAACTATACATGGTGCCCGAATTATTCCTAATCTTTTTTTAGGTGCAGGCGCTGGATTGGCATTATTAGATAATGGGCACGCAACAATTCCCGTATTTGCGGATATAAAAGGATACCTAACTAAAAGCAAAATAGCACCGTATATATTTGCTAATCTCGGATATGGTTTTGGCGATGAAAAAGGATTTTATGGAGCCGGCGGTTTGGGTGTTGATTTTTCTGTGGCCCCGACATTAGGTGTTTTTATAAATATCGGGTATCAATCTTTGGGTATCGCCGACAATATCCAAGAAAACGGCATTTACGGCCCATCTAATATGGGCGCATTCTTAATACAAGCGGGATTTAGATTTTGAACAATTAAATTAAAGCCGGAGATGCAATTCCCCGGCTTTATTTTTTCATTTACTCTTCTTTATCCTCGCCCCTGTCTGCGGGGTTTGGCTCGTTGAACTTTACGGTTAATTGCGACGTCAGACGGTCGCCGGATATGTTGTAGCTGCCTGAATTTCCGACATATGTCAGGTGGTATATTTCATCACTTATTCCCGGTACCGATATATCTACCTTACCTAAGTGTAGCATCCGGATAAAAGTATCGTAGTTTAAAAGATGCTCCTCCGGGGTTTCTCCCGTAATTATAAAAGTCAATGTTAAATCCCGTGCCGCCAATTTGGGTTTGTCGGGATATATGACCTCCTTGCCGTCTTTCTTGGGGTCCTCATTCTCCACGAAGTCTTTCAGGCTGGCAGGGGATTTTAACCCGGCAATAAACCCGGAACCCATTGCAACGCCCATTGTGTAGGTGTCTGTTTTGTTGATGAATAAATCTCCGATCATTGCTTATTTGTTTAATTCTTTCGTTAGATAAGATTCTGCTGTATCAATGACATCATAGCCTTTTGAGCTGACGAAAGAAGCGTAGAACATACCGTCGGCAAATACGATGCTGGTGCCTGCTTTGTTAACTTCATTAAGCCATTTCGTTATCGCGGCGGCGGCCTCGTCTCCGTAGTTCATTCCGCTTATATAGCGTCGCTTTTCCTTGCCATCATACGTCACAACATATCCGAGCGAACTGCGAAGATTCCATGTGTGATTTCGGTAATCGGCTTCGATCTGCTGGAGTTTAACCGCTTCACGAGCCTTCTCATCCATGAAATCTACAACCTCCTCTTCGATGCCGTCGATAAATTTGGTCAGGTCCGATATGTCCTTTTCAATTTTCATTACAGTTCACTTGTATTGCGCTTGATCGCCGCTATGTCTTCCCGAATTTCCGTCAGAGCAGCCTTCATAACAGCTGTATTCCCGTTTATTTCGACGATCTCCATGTAGGTCATAACAGCGTACCGGAGCAGCTCATTGTCCACTTGTACGCTTGTATATATGGCTGTTTCGATATTTCCGATGGAGTTCAGCAGCCCGATAATAGATTGAGTTTGCATCATCACATATCCTCGGATGTCGGTAACCTTGCCTTGAATGTCCGTGAATCGGCCGTTTAACTCGTCGCCGGTATCTTGAGACATGGCCTGAAATCCGCGAGATGTCGCCTCTTGGCCCCCTGCTTCTGTCTCCCACTGCAGACCGCGCTCCTCGGCGGCCTGTTTGAGCCGCTCCCATAATTCTTGCCCTACCTTTTGCTGGGCAAGAACATCATCAAGCATTGTATCTACAACTCCGGCAAGTGCATTGTACCTCTCTTCATCTGAGAGTGACAGATCCAGATTTATGGCGTCAATTTTTTTCTGCGCTTTTTCTATTTCGGGTCCTATAGTTGCCGTGTATAACACCTGCTTTGCAAGATTCTTAAGCATATTGCCAGCCGCTTCACCAAAGGCATCCGCGGCATTTGTTCCTTGTTCGAAAGAATCAACCAACGCATCGGTCAGCGTGGTTCCTAATTCACCGAACATATCATTGAGGTAATCATTGACAGCCTTTATTGCTTCTTCATATGTCTCCCAATTATTTACCAGTTCTTTGAGGTACGTCTGATTTTCTTTGGTTAGATGTTTAAACGTGTCACTATTTCCTTCTACAAATTCTTTGAGGGCTTGCATATTTACATTATTGCCTTCAAATAATTCAGGGAGCATGTCTTTAAGAGATTTATACTTTGCACTTCGTAGCCAAGTAGAATGTCTAACTTGAACCTGCATATTGGCAATAGAAGCATAAAGATTTTCCCACTCTTTTGCTCTTTTTCGTAGATTTGCCAATCCTGTGGCCTCGCCCTTGCTACCGACAAATTCGAATTCTTCTCCACGATTTCTAATTTTATCCATTGTTGCCTGATAGGCATTCATGGCGTCAGTTAAGGCTGTTACATTATTAACATAATCCCCAAAGGCATCGTGACCGAAAATTGTGGAAAAAATATCCGAGTTTAACCGGGCGCGTTCATTCATCACGCGTAGTTCTTCGTTTAATTCTTGGGCTTCTCGGATATTCCGCTCCATTGAAGTTTCCGTATCTCCGAATATACTGGCAATACTTTGTATGACTTTCAACGCAGCTTGAATAATGGCCAAAATTACAGATGCCCGTTCTACTTTTTGGATGGTGGTTGCTGCTACTTCTCCTGTCTTCTCAATTCCTTCTGCCGAATTTTCCGCAAGGGTTTTGATGCTGTCGATCATTTTCAGTGAATTGACAGTAATCTTGCTCGCGGTCGATATTACTTCTCCCATCGCACCGCCCGCAGCTTCGCCGATGTCGTTAAATTGTCCTTCAATTTTAGTGAGCGTGCTGTATAGTTTCTGCCACTTTTCAAAGGATTCGCTGTGCTCTTCGTCGCTTACCGGGTCCAATTTATTAATGGCGGATAATTGTGCCCGAAGAACATTTATTTTATTTCGCAGATCATCCCCCTGCTCAGAATCCGAAGAAGGGAGTTTATTAAATTCATCTTCAAGCGTTTTTAATGCAACTTTTATCTCTCTCTTTAGTTTTTCTATATCTTCTTTTGTCTTGCTGATTAGGCTATTGACAAAGTCGCCACCTTCTACCTCAAGGGCAGCCATCGCGGCGTCTTTTTCGGCTCTCAATGCTTCGGCCGTTCCCGCGTCTTTTGCTAAACTGATTTTTCTGTCGTAATACTCTTTCGTAGCTTGCATTTTTTCTAAAATGGTACCGTACTTCATGTAGTACTCATTCCACGCATCAAGCTGTTCATTAAGGTATTCTTTGGTATTTTTTATCCCAGCTTCTGACAAAAAGGCATTCATCCACTCTTCGTCTTTTAAAGCTTGATTGGCTTCTCTCACCGCTGTTGCATATTCTCTTACTCCTTCTGCAGCTTTGATGTTGTCGGCGTAATATACTCCTTGGAGTTTGTGGTATTTTTCGCCGGCAGATCCATCGGCAGCAACGTTTGTGGCTATAACGAGTCCCTTTGTATCTGCGGCAAGGATATCTTGCGCTCCTTCAAGTTGGGTGTATATGTAATCTTCCAATTCTTGCGGAGACAAGATATCCCCATTGGGAAGGATAGGAGTGACTAATATTTCAGTCACTTTGCCCTTGGCGTCCAAAATGCCAAATTGACTGCTGAAAACGGTGGCGATACCTTCTCCTGCATCCTCCCAGCCTTTCTTTACCAATTCTGCCGCTGCAACAAGTGGCCGAGCTAAATGCTCGACGTTTCCTTTGTATTGGGCTACCATCTGTTGCCCGGCAAGGAATCTTTCCGAGGATGTGTCATTCTTGTACTGGGCATCAATTTCTTTTTTTTGTAACTCAAATAGCTTTTTTTCTGCTTCTTGTATGGCTCGCGCGCGCTTTTGGTAGTCGAGGTCTATTTGCGCAAGTTTCTTGGCCGTTCCGTCTTTCATGGAGTCAACCTCGGCCTGTAACGCATCGTCCCGGAGCTTTTGCAGTTTCTGATTGAGTGCCTTCAGGTTGCGCTCTTGGTCGGATGCGGCCTTTTCTGCGGCGCTTTTGGCTTCATCACGGGCTTTTTTTGCCTCCGCGTTGAGTTCGGCAGGGGTTTTTACTGTATATAGTTTCTCTGCTGCAGGAGCAAGCTTTTCGATGCCGGCATTTATCGCTGCAATGAAGGCATCTACATCTCCTTCATAGCCCTCGTTTATGCGCTTCCAAAGGTCATCACCATCTTTACTAAGATTTGATAGTTCGTTAATAAAATCACTCCTAAACTTCGTTAAGTTTGCTTTCGCTCTTTCAAAACTTGCAGATTCAGAGGTGAGAGAAAATGTTATTGGCCCTTTCCCTTTGCTGGCTTCTTTCGCTGCTGCATATGCTATTCTATATTCTTTTAGAGCAAGAGAATAGTTTGTGTAGGCATCGCCTGTTGCTTCAATAAGTTGTAAACTCTTCGAACTCTCTGTAATAAGCTCTTGGGCGGCCTTGGCCTGTGCGACCTCGATAATTGCATCCCGCAGGTCTTCATAGGCGCCGACGGCATTTCCTACCATAACCTGTTCTGCGGCCATATTGCCGAAATAGGCAGGGTAGATGTCTTGCAGCTTCTTGACGGCCTCGGCCCGTTCTTCATAGGGCTTGGACAGGTCAGTCGCGGCATTATACAGCAGGTTCAGTTTGGTTAATTCGGATTGCGCCGACACCGAGCCTTGAGCCATCGCGGAATTGAATTGCTCAAGAGCGGCAGCGGCGGTATCTATTGCTGTCTTGCCTTTAAACAGCGATGCCACCCAGCTTGTTATTTCCTTTCCGTAAAGGGTAAGTACGGTAACTCCGGCGACAAGCAGGGTCTGCCACGAGAAGATGGACGATGCGATCTGCTTCCATACGGGCGTAAATGTTTGCCCGGCTTTCTTCAATTCATCAACAGATTTCTTCGCACGGGCTATTTCATCTGCCAGCATCGGCAGGTTGTTGGATATGGCCGAAAAGAATATTTGAGGACCATACGCCAACGACGGCAATTCGCGGGCAACCTGCTGAATCTGGAATCCAAGCATATTGAATCCGGAAGCATAATTACCGACATTGCGGGTGTGTACCCCCATTGTAGCATCTAGTTCTTTAACTTTCGTATCAATGGATTCGATGTTTTTGAGCAGGTTTTGCCCCCAGCCGCTTGTTCGTTCGCTTTCATTCAACGAGCGATATACGGTGCGCATTCGTGATAATGCTTGCGACATTTCGTCAATGGATCCACGTGCGACTTGTTCGAACTTGATTTGATTGACTAACTCTTTTCTGGCGCGAGATATGGCCTGTTTGTATTCCTCGATGGATAGCGTAGCTTCAAGGCGGCTTGACTTCTGATTCTGCGTCAATTTCATGCCTTGACTCTCCGCTTTATTCAGGCTATCTATCTCCGATTTAAGACGCTTTATTTGAGCTTCGTATTGAGATATAAGGATGACATTCTCCTTTTTTGAAGCATTGACGGCTTTTAATTCTTCGATTAGCTCATGATACGCCGCCGTTTCGGCCTTGGCCGCTTGTGCTCCGGCTGTAGAGTCGCCACCCGTGTTCCCTATAGTGGCCGAAGCCGCTGTTTTGGCTGCCGCATCCATCGCCTGACGCTCCATTTGGGCGATCTTGCGCATGGATTGCTCCACACGGGCCTCCATTTCTCCGATCTTGCGGTTTATGACGTCGAAATCCTTGGTGCTGTCAGGGATGTCCGCCAGCACGCGCCGCAACTGCTCAAGCATGCTGATGAAGCTCTTGAGTTTGTCGGTTTCCGCATTTATTTTGAATGATAAAGCACTCATTGATGTATTTTATTACCTCGTCTTTTATTGCCTCTTCTTTTGGCCATTTCGGCCCCCGATCCTTTGACTATCTTTTTCTCGTCGCCGACGAGCGTGCGAACCTTGTCCGTCATCATCAGAAGCATGGTAGGGTAGTTTATGCCCTGAAACGCCTCTTTGTAGGATATGTTCAGCTGGTCCATCATCGTCGCCATGATCCCGGTTATAGTGTTGTTGCCGACGGTCTCCGCAATGGTATTGCGCCGCGTCTTGTCAATCTTGACTGAATCGAACAAGTCTTTCCCCGACACTATTTCTGCTATAGCGCAGGTGGCGTGGGATATTTCCTCATAGGAGGCATATCTCTTGGCGTACCATAGAAATACCTTCTGCGCCCACTTGCGCCGGAACATAAGTCGCGATATTGTGCCCAGAGAGAATCTTTGCCGGCCTTGTATCGATACATCTATCCGCCCGGCAGCAAAGGCCCTTGCCAAGTCTTTGACAAAAGGCTGGTACATCCGGAATGTGAACATTCCGAGCTTTACCGCGACATGATGCTTGTTCAGCAGAGACCGGGCGACAATGTCCGCCGATTTAATCATGATCTTTGGATATGGTTGTCGCTAATCCTTCCATCACGGCGGCCACCGATGCAATGTCCTCCAGCGGAATCATCAGCAAGGTTTTCTGATAGCAGTCGAACAGCTCGGCGAAGGTGCTTCGCTTCATAAAGCGACGGCACAGGAGCCATGCCCTGAGGCGGTGCAATATGCTCCGGCTGCCCACGATTGCCAGCGCAACGCTGTAGGCCATCGCGGCTATGCACACCTTGCTTTCGTCCGGCTCTTTTTTTACGTCGATTGCCGTCATAATGCGGGTGGCGGTCATCGGCGACATTTTGTATATCGTGTATCCTTTTGAAGCGATACGTATGCTGATAAAGTCTAATTTCATGGTAATTGTTATAATAGAATAGGGGTGAGGGGCTTATGCCTCCCACCCCCGTACTTGAATGTTGACAGGTTGCTAAACGCTCTCCTCTTCGGAAGCATCGAACCAGTATTCCGAAGAAACCGCTGCATTGTCGGGTTCGAGTGCCGTGGCCACAACGCCAATAGCACTTGCGCCGTCGGTCTGGGCGTCGCGTGCGATAACCGACGCCTTCGGGAATACGCAGTACTGATTGTCTTCAGTGAGGGCAACCATGAACCTCTCGATTATTACCACGCCTCGGTTGCGCTTCCACGACGTTGCGGTTGCGGTGCCGCCCATGAGGTCGGCCTTCGTCGAATAGTCGTATTGACCGATGGTGAAACTCATCTGGATATTTCCCATCTCGGTCGATTGGCGGTATACGCCGTTTGTGAGCTGATTCCGGTACTCGGTGGTAGACGGTTCCTCCTCCTCAATACTCCACGTATCTTGGTGAATGTTCTCGACCTGCTTGGTACTCTCGTCGCTCAAGAGCGTTTTGAGTGAAGCAAGGGTGACATCCGCCATGATCTTTGCAGGGTCTCCGTAATACAGCTTCTTGATTCCTACTGCTGTTACTTTTGCCATTGTTTTAGTTGTTTTTAATGTTCAATACTCTGAATAATACCCGGATATAGACATAGTGGCATCCTAAGTTCGGATCCTCCTCGCGGCCGATATTTTCATATCTGTACCTATATGCGGATTCGTCGTAAGTGCCGTAGGTCCATTCCTTGAATCTGGCTTTCGCCGCTCGTTCAAGCTCGTCCAGACGTTTGATATTCGCTTCGCCTTTGATGTCGGGGACGCATAGATTGACAGCCACGAAGCAGTCCTCCCAATATGTAGTCGGAGTCTGCTGGGGCGGGGTTATGACTACAACACGTTCGCGTGTGACTTTCCCGCCCGGAATGGCCCATGAAGTGTGCATTTCCTTAATCCCGAATTTCCGGCAAGCGGAAAACAAGATGTTGCGAGCATCGCCGGTTGTAATCATATCCAGAGGTCTGAAACGTTGAAATAATTGTTCTCCTTTGGTATTGCTACCGTGCCTTCACCGCGGACTTCGCCGGTTGTCTTATCAATGCACTTCACATAACTCCCTTTGGGGATTCCCTTTCCTTCGTAGACGATATGGTATTCCGATTGACGCACTTCGCCGTTTTCAGACACAAGGCGCACGGTCGTGTTGTCGTCGCAACGACAATCACCTATCTTCTGCCATGTATCATCTTCGGATAATATTATCGGACGCCCCAGCTCGTCGTACTGTTTCGGCGGGTCTATCCTTAAGTAGAGTATGTGGGGCGCAAAGTACATATTACCACAAGTTTGAAGCATCCTTTATCGAAGATAAGCCGATGGAGCTGCTCAGCTCTTCTCCCGGTGTGATGCCGTATTTTCGGAGCATGAGTTGCGCTTTCTGCTTTAAGGCGCTGTCAGACCAAGAAGCCGAGTGCCCATTCTCGCTTACCGATAACGGATGCATTATCAGGCTGTCAATAAACTCAGTCACTCGTTTAGCGACGATTTGCTGTTGTTGCTCGCTGCTCGCCAGAGAGTCGGGGTCTAAGCCCCACTCTCTCGCAAAGCGGCGGACACCATAGTCTGAGATTGTCCCGACCATGTTGAACTCCTGATGTATGCACTCTGCCACCGTCATATATACCTACAATTCTACGGTCAGCGAATAGATGCCGTTGATCTCGGTGATAACCGGAAGCGACAGGGATTGTGCCTTCGTGAATTCCACGCCGTTCGAATTGTCGGTTTCACCCTTTCCCCATTGGGAAATCCGGATGCGGCCATAGTCGGAGTAGGTAACACCCGGCTCCGGCCGAAGCTCGTTGTCGGCATAGGCATTCTTGATGACACCGAGACGTCCTGCCGGCACAAACACGATATTCTTGTCGTTCCACGGCTTGTACTCCTTGATCTTGCCGTTGTCCTGAATGCGCGTCATTCGACGGATAACATCGAATACGGGCAGTCCGTTGGAGCGCATGAACTCGTTCAGGTTGGCCAGAAGAAGCGGCGATGCAGATTTGTCGGACCCAAAGATCACCTGCTTCATCTTTTTACTTCGGAGGATATACGAAAGCCGCTTCTGATCCAAAAGGATGCGGTCGAAGGTCACTTTTTCCTGCGCGGAATCGACGATCTCCTGAATGTCCTCGAATACATCGACAGTGTCAATGTTCGCTTCGGTCCACTGCGTATCTGCCGTAGCGATGTTCTCTTGGGGCATACCGTAGTCGATGTTGCCCCTTACGCCGCCTTCAGGGTTGTTCTCGGACGTGAACTCGAAGACGCCTTTGTTGGAAAGCGCGCCGAGGAAGATGATGTCGAGTTTCGATTTTACAGAGTTGACAACCTTCTCCACGCCGCCCCACATGAGGTTTACGAGTTGCTGTTTCTTCGCCTGATCCGGGATCATCCGCGAGTCCAGCAGTTGGAGAACCTTGCGGTAGTCTTCGATGCGCATAGGATATGTCATCTGATGCGTAAGGACCTTTTTCGAGATTGTCGCCAGCCCCTCGGTTCCCATGATAGGCTCTTTGCCTTTGGAATCCAATGTAGCGGCGGCAACGCTGAGATTGTACGAGCCGATGATTTCCTCGAAGTTCAGTCCTACAGTCGGCGTATCCCAATCGAGAAAACGCTCATACACGCTTTGGTCGAATAAGCGTTTGCGCAGCTCCGACGCCGCGTCAATACGAACCTGCACCTCCTTGGTGAGTTCGCGGAAGATGGAAGAATAATATACTTCGTTCATTTTCTTTACTGTCTGATGTACTTGATTTCAGGGTTGTTTTTCATGCTGTAGCCTTGCAGCCACGCATCGGGCACCGGATATGCCACGTCCTTAAGGATTCTGGCCCCATATGCCGCCGACACAGTGGGGAATCCGTTTGTCGTGGTGTATTCTTTGGTGGTCTCAATAACAGCATCGGGCAGCTCGTCACCTCCAAGCAGATCCGCGCCGGCAATCGCCTCGGCCATTGCAGCGTTGAGTGTAATCTCGTCGTAGGATTCGTTGGTGGTGCTGATGCTTTTGATTGTCCCGGTGGATTCACCGATTTTGACGGCGTCGTTTGCTTGGAACATGGACCCTTTCACCACACGCGGCTTTGTCGTGGTTCCGCCCTCGACGATGCGCGCAGATTTGCAGATCGTACATTCCATGTTCTCGAAATCGATCTTGATCGGGGTTCCTTCCTTGAGTTTCATCCCTTCCGGATAGGTTCCTTTGAGTTTGAAGTCTCCCGGAAGCACCTCGCATTCCCCACGCCAGAACACGGGGAACCCGCCTTTAATTTGGGTCTTTTCGAATTTGATAGCCATTTCTTTTTAGATTTTGTTATGCATCCGGCAAGTTTTCAGCCCACGCCTTTGCCTCCTCTTTGCTTTGGCCTTCGGATGTGGAGAGGGGGAATGCCGATTCCTTTCCCTCAAGCCCTGCTGCTACGACTCGTGTCTGTATGGCTGCAAATTTCTCCTGCAGCTTTGATTTGTCAGGATTCTCCTCACTCATCGCGGCTGCGAGTCCTAAGATGTCTTCCAGCACCGAGTCCTTGATGTTAGCTTCTTTGGCTGCTGCGCGAAAAATCGAGTCGCGCTCGGCTTTTGCACGCATGGCTTCCAGAGCGTCGTATTTTGCTCGTATAGCATTCTCACGCTCTTCCTGCTCACGCTTGTAAGCCTTGAACCACTCAGGTTCTTCGCTTGGGGAGGTAAGTTTTACCTGCCTGTCCCCGGCGGCAGGCTGCTCGATAGGCTTCCCTTCTTTCAGGTTATGTCGCTTTTCGTAGTTTTTGACTGCGGTCTGCGAGGCATCCCCTGCGCGGTAATCGCCGTAGCTGGTCAGCACGTCCTGAAAGCTAATTCCCTCCGCGATGGTAGTCAATTGCGCTTCGTCCGATACATTCTCAGACTTCTTCGTTGCGATTCGGTCGAGAATTGCATTGTCCACCCCCTGAAATTTGGTTTGGAGCAATGCCAAAAGTTTATCTTTCATATTCATTAAATTATTTGCTTCAAGGCAAAGGTTTCGACGGTCACGTGAATTACCAAAAATGAGCGTGATTTTTTATTGATTGTTCTAAACGTTCGATTTTTCTTCCGTAAAATCACTTGTTGTTGATGGATTATTGTTCGATTGGTTTGTTTCTGACTCTTCTCCGCTTGAGATGGATTCCGAACGACCCAATGCTGTTTTCAGTCGGTCTATTTCCTCTTGTGGATTGTCGGCCACGCCCATTAGGTTGACAGCCTCTTCGAGTGAAAGAATTCCGTCATTATAGGCTTGGCCAATGGATTTCCACCGAGCGGCGACATCCTCACTGAATGGCTCCGAAAATTCATGCTCGATCTTGAGGGTGGCGAGTTTGTCTCTCATCTTGATATGAGTTACATTCATCATAATCGCCAGAATGAGGTTCTTTTCCCGATCGACGAGTTCGTCGTATATCTCCTTGCGATTATCACGCTTAATATATCCAAGCACCATTGCCCTTTTTATGGCATCGCCTGACAAGGTTCCCAGTCCAACCATCTTTTCGGGTGTAAATTCGGGCGTGAAGGTGTCGAAGAGGATGGACTCCTTTAAATCTGTTTTTTCCTGCTGGCGCGTCTCGGAGGAAGTCGGCGGCTCTATATATTCAAACTTGTCTTCTTTGCTGTTTAACTGTATTACCTTTCCGGGCTGATCTGTTTTGGGCAGGCTTTTGATGACGTCTGTTGTGGCAGCGGCTATTGGGTCTGCGAAATAATTATTTGTATCAGCGGTTTTCGAGTCAATATCCTCCTCCCTGTCAATACGGGGCTGCAATCCACTCCAAGCTGTTTCCTGCCTATAATAAATGATATTTATTTTGCCTGTTGGATTTACAATCGGCACTACATCCCATCCTATCTTGGCCTTCCTCCCCCGAAATATGAAGGTGGGGGTATGAATGTCAAAATGCTCTATAGTGCCCGTTCCTTCTTTCAAATAATACCCATATCCAAATGCAAGCAAATTCCCATACTGATCGAACATAGGGCGTAAAGTATGCCCTTTGGACTTGGAAAGTACGACTACTTTAACCTCCGGCAGACCTGTGATCTCATTTCTGTATATGTGATACAATTTTGCACTCTGCGTTTCGGCTCCAGCAAGTCGCTTTGCCTGTCTCATATTACTGTCAAACCTTAAATCGCGGAGGAATTGTTTATACGCGGCGAAAGCATCAGCGTCTCCCGATTCGTCGGATGACTTCCACTTAATAGGGTTGCCCAACAAAAAGAATAGTTCTACCTCATTGATATAGCGTTGGCGCGTGCGAGGCAGTTTCTCCGTTCGATAATCGCGTTGTCCTTTTCTCGTTTTGTCCTGCCGCTTCATTATGGCATGAAGTTCCGGATTGTACTCGCAGATCGCTTTTACTGCTTCCGGGTCGTGATCTTCCATCAAGGACATTGCTTGACTGATATCTTTTGCCTTTATGAGGTCCATCAAATCACGCTCAACTCCCAAAGCGTTGAGTGTCTTATTCTGGAAATAGGTAAATAGGCGGTCAATAAAGTTCATCGTTACCAAATATTAATATCGTTCAAATCATCATCACGTAAAGGAGTACTGCGTTTTTCATAACACCCGGTGAGCGCATCCGGGGCATCGTCATTGGCATTCCCACCCTCCTTCATGTATCCTGTAATAGCGCGGTAAAATTCCGGCCATCGTTTATCCCAACCTGTGGGGAAGTAAGTGATGTTATTGACGTCTGCCGACTTGGTGAAAATGCGCACTTGCTTGTTAGCCGTCTGAGTGAAGCAGCTTATAGTAGTTCGGGTAATGTTCATTTCCCGTAAAATTCGCTCAACGTTGCGGGCAAATCCTCGGCCCCCGTTATTGCTTTCGATATTCGCTATTTCGGTTTTGTTTTTTGCGAGCATCTCCGCCGTTTTGGGTTCTGTATACTCCATTGGTTTTTTAGTATACAGCACATCCGTTACGTAATTTCCCTCCGGAAGTTCATCGTAGCAGATGGAGCATAGATAATCGCTTCCCGTGTCTGCGGTATCCGTATAGTTCTTATGGATAGTGCTTTGGGAGTATGGTATAACGTCGTATGTCCGAAACTCCCGATACATGAGTCCCTCAATAGGCTTGGGATTCTGCATGTATTGTGTTTCAAAGGTAAATGGGTCCGATTCCCGATACCTCTTTAATTTATCCAGCGCAAATCGGCCTTCCCATAGTGCATGCTCAGTGGGCAATCCGTCATCTACAATTGCAGGGAATTTGATGACATCCCATTCTCCTCCCTCTTCAATTGTGCCCTCCAATTCCAATAAGTATCCGCAGAAATCATCCACGGCGAGTCTTTGAGCGGTTACAATAACGGGTGTGCGCACATCGTTAAGGCGGTTCTTGAATGTGGATGTCCACAACTCTCCGATGCGTGCCTTGGTCGTGCTTGAGCAGCTGTCCTGAGCTTTCATCGGATCATCTATGCACATTGCGCCGCTAAAGTCTTGGGCACCCAATTTACCGCATCCAAAGCCGGTGATCTGACCCATAAAGGGCGCTGCATACATGACACCTCCGTCAGAGGTTGAGATGCTTCCTTTGGCATTGTTGGAAAGCTCTACCTGTGGAAAGAAAGCGCGATAGTTGGGGTCCTCCATAATTCTCCGGATGTTTGTGACATTTCGAGTGGTGAGCTGGTCACTGCTTGAAAGGTGTATAAATTCGGAGCGGGGATTTATTGCAAATCCGAGCGAAGAGAAGGATACTACGGCCAATTCTGTTTTTGAATGCCGTGGAGGAATATTAAACATCAACCTATTGGTGGGATGTTCTCCCCGGAGTACTTGGTCGAGCTTGTGGCATATTACGCGGTGATGAGGGGCTATGCGGAAAGGGTGTTTATTCACTGCTTCAAACATTACAGCTGTGAATGCCAAACAACCCTCTTTTATCAAGAGATCACCGACTCCTGAGTAATCATTCATTGCCTCCACTCTCCTTGATTAACTGGAATAGACGCTCTGTACTGAAGGTAGGCTGGGGAATGTCATTTCCCTTGCTGTCAGTGTTGGCTGTTTTTACGGGCGCATCATAGCCCAGCATTTTGGATATGCGCTCGATGGTCCATGATTTGCCATGCAACTTTAGCTCGATCCCGTTCTTCCCCTCCTTGATGCTCTCAATGGCTCGGACCTGCCTGTCAGTGAGCTGGTCGAAGTCCTTGAAAACAAGTTTTTGAACTTCTGTATATTCGACGGGAACCCCTGCCTTCTTCTCGCGTTTGCTTTGGGGCAGGGGGACCCGCTCTGTAACCAGATTTACATAGTCTGTTATGCGGGCTTCCAGTATTGCGCCGAGTTCTTCCAATACCCGCTCTTTGGATATGTCGCTTGCCTTCTGCAATTCGGTCTGCAGCTCTTTGACCCTTTGTGTTACCTTTGTGTCGGATAACAATTGCGAGGCGTTGCACCAAACAGAATCATCACTCATCTTCGAGCAGTCATACGCAAAGCGGTAAGCCTCGGATGCATTTCCGCATTCGAGGTACTTGTTGCAAAACTTCTCCTGTTTTATGGTAAGACCTTTTGCCATGATATATTATTCAGAGCAAAGGTTGTTGCGGTCCCGTGAATTACCAAAAGGCGGAGTGAAAAAGTTTTTCCCGTCCGTATGGTGTTGTGCCATCTTCTGGGTATACTTATTGTCTGTCTGTATTCCCTGTCGTTTGGCGAGTATTTCGTGACGAATAAATTTCTTGCAGCGTAATGCCGTTGCGTTTATGGCGATCATCAATTCGTCACGGTTCATAAACAGCGTGATGTTGCCCCTGTCATCCTGTGGCACCAATCCTTTTGCCTTTCGAGTCATAAGAAAAAAAAGTCTGCTGGCGCATGACGGCCAACAGACTTCCTAATCACGTAACTCCAACAAATAAGGTCTTTCCGATTGTGTCCGTTGCTTGCGCCATCACAAGCATCTGGGACAAAGGTGTGCACGTTCGGCGCATTTTGCAAGAGTTTGGCGAAAAAATTTCAGATTTTTTTGCACTTTTATTCTAAAGATGGCAAATTGTTCAAAAGGTTTGTGTTTTGCTATAGGGAAAACCTTATTTTGGTGGGTAATATTGTTCAAAAGGTACAAAAAAAAAGCCCCGGATTATCCGAGGCCAAAGAAATACAATGTTGGAGGGGGTTATTTCTTCTCTTCTTCACTTTCTCCTGCAACCTGAAGCCTTTTGTTGTTGAGTAGATCCATCATGTCAATAAGATGAAAATTATACTTACCCATCGGATATGATGCAGTCATATTTGCAATATAGGCTCTCAGGTTCGTAATACATATGTTGACGCCGGAGTGAAGGACTAAAGCATCCAGTTGGGTGTCTTCATCCACTTTGGTATTCATATTGAAAACTCCGCACCCTTCCGCCATTATGCTGTACCCGGCCTGATTGTCAGGATTTATCTTAACAGATACAAATACAAAGTAAACCCCTTCCTCTTTATTCTGATGTATGTCAAAATCTATGTCAATAGGGTAGCGAGCCATGAATTCATTACATGACATATCGCCGGATACCTCAGTAACGGGTTGGAAAGTGCATTTACTTCTTAGTATCGAAAATTCTCGTATTTCTAATTCTGAGCGTTTTGCTAACATACTTTATGCGGCATTTTCGGGTTTAAGATCACCTGATTCAATAATGATTCGATTCGTTGCATCTTCTCCTTTTGTTGTGGATGACATGCAGGACCTTTGGGCAAGCAACGATTGACCCAACTTGGCATAATCTATCTTGTCTTCCCTTATTGCCTGCTCGATTGGTTTAAATCTTATTTCAGGTATATAATTGAGGAGAATATTTGAAAATGTCCTTAATATCTAATTCGAAAAAATCATAAATACTTTGTATCATCTGTAACAATATTGAGCACTGTTAATTTTGTGGTGAATTTGTCCTATCTCGAAATGAAATGGTGAGAAAAGAGTAAAAAATATTTGTGCTATTGAAATAATCCGAAGTTTTTATGTTTTGGCCTACTGACGCCTCGGCCGTTTTTTAAGGAGACCGTAATCTCCTTTAAGTGTGTTGCTCGCTATATGGAGCTTATTTTAGACGGTTTAATTTTGTCATATTTCTTTCGCTCTAATGGAGATGGAATAAGGCTAATTAGAATACCGCTACGCCTCTTTTTTTTGGGCAGCCGATTCTGCCCCTTGCGTGATGCCTTGCATCTTCTCGATGATGGTGATCAGTCTGGATACTTCCTGATCTCGTCGTTCGAGAGCTTCAAAGAATTTCATTCTCTCCATAGTATCTAAGTTGTTTGTTTCAGCTTTCGGCAGCGTGACGTCTTCGCCTCCTTGGCTGATAGGTTGGTCTTCTATGTTGGGTATGCCAAAATATTGGAGTATGTATCTGGCATTTGCTCTACTCGGCTTGCCTTCTCCTTTCTTCCATTTGCCGATAATTGTTTGTGACAATCCAGTCGCTTTGGCGATTTTATACGGAGTGTCTTGTGTGCTTCGTAGTAATTCTACGGCCTTATCTATCAGTTTATCAGGCATGAAGGTAATCTGTCTATAATATTTTGGAATGCTATAAAATTATTTTATTAAAAAATACTTCACTATTGTAGTGGTGCACTCAAATAGTTTAGTGTATTTGCAATGTGAAACCCACAAAGCTGATACAAATATACGATTTAAGATGAAAAACGCAAGCGTGGGGACTGAATATTTGACGATTGTACCTTTTTGAAGGTATTGGTTCTTTGAAATAAGGTAGGGAGTAAAATTTAGAGAGGGCGGGATACGCCCGCCCTCTCAGGGTTATTTGCTGATGGGCTTAACCGTCGTTCGGACGGTCGTGCGCACCTGCGTCCTAACCCGGATGCGGATTTTTGGCATGATGCAAAATGTTTAAGGGTTGAACATCAGAGCTTGCGCCCTTGCTCGCTTTGAGCCCCCTTTATTCCCATTGCGAGCGCATATACCCTCCGCTTATAGCTCGGTTTTACTCCTACCTTATTTATTGGTTCTTTGATGTCAGGTTTTTTATGGTTTCGGCTTGAAGGCGGATAGTCTCCTGCTGACTGGAAATTAACTCTAAAAGGTTGGATAGTGACGCATCGGATTTCGATTTAGCGCGCATATCACCATTGCCCGTAAGCAGCCAGTCACGCGATATTTGCAAGTAATCTGCAATCACTTCCACAGTCTTAATACTGGGCTTTGTTGTTGAATTTGCGAAAATACGGCTTAATGTCGCCTGAGATACATTGGTCTTAGCGGAAAGTTCATAAGGTGTAATGCCTTTTTCTTCAATTACTTGCCGCAATCTTTCTCCGAAACTCATAAATTAATCATCAAATTACTTGCAAATTAATTTCAATATGCTTACATTTGCATTGTGAAAACGAACAGTTAAGGCAAATATACAGTTTATAAGGGACAACGCCAAGGTAAAAGTCGGATAATTTGAAGACTTACCTTGAATAAGGTAATAAAAACGGACAACGCGATGAAAGCAACTTACAACAAATCGAAGATCATGAAGAACGCCTGGTACCTTAAAAAGGTACAGCCGGGCAAGAGTTTCGGGGAGTGCCTGCGCAAGGCTTGGCGCAACGAGAAGTTGGCGATGCTGACCGCGAAGATCGAGAACCGCCCGACGGAGCAGCCGAAGGCCACGGAGTACCGCCCCGAACTGCTGAAAGTGCCGACAGGTTTCTATGGTGTCCGAGGAATGTACTATGGTGACTAAAGCACGATGCAATATGAACGAAGTAATTCAATCGACTGAGCGCTTGACCGCATTACTCGAGGAGCAGGCCGCCTGCATTGAGCGGATCATGGCAATACTGGACAAATAATATGAATATGAATACTGCAAATCAACGCGCTGCAAGGCTGCCATTCCAAGAATATGTTTCTACACTTGGAAGGATTCGCAAAAGTATGTTATGGGCGGAAATTCGTCTTGCGACAGGGAAGGACAACACAACAATATGGCGTTGGGCGAACGGATACAGCCGCCCTGGCAAGTCTGACATGGACAACATAGCATTCTGCGTAAATAAATTCTCTGAAAAGGGACTATCCGGCGACGCATTATTTCCAGAAGATTATCCATACAAAGGTACCCATGCAAAGGTTAATTAACATAGAGTTTTTTAACTCCCCCGAAGGAGAGGTGCAGATCCGCGATGAAAAGGGAGTGCGCACCTACATGGAAGAAGATAAAGAGCTTACGGATGCTTTGTTCTCGGTTATTGAACTGGATTACCCCAAGGCATTCAAGGCGTTGTCGGAGATTTACAACAAGAGCAAAGCGAACGCCCCTTACTTCAAATACAGGTGTGCCCACCGATTCATCCGCTGCAACTTCGGGATGTATGATAAAATACCCGATATGGACGAGTTCGGCCGGTTCAACTTCGAGAATGTTGCTTGTCCGCTGGTGGGGGAGTGCAAATACTATAAAGTAATCTGTAACCCAGAGTTTAATACTAACCTGACAATGCGGGAGAAAGAGATTGTCCGCCTCTATAAAGAGGGGTATAAGACTGAAAAGATTGCCGAAATACTATCACTTTCCCAGTTGACGGTCGAAACACACAAACGAAACGCTATGCGTCGCACAGGGTCGACAACGCTTGCCGAACTCGTGATATGGGCTAACAACCACGGACTTTAAACACAAAATATAACCCACCATGAAAACAATTTATCTCTGGATCGATGAAAAAGGCTGGACACCCTTTCAGTACAATGAACTTTCTGAATTAGCCGCCGAATTTGA
>OBAQ01000460.1_pt1 | contig 38498 bp, 41 predicted proteins | sample 1517821 | NCBI WGS metagenome assembly OBAQ01 (sample SAMN04571705, study PRJEB22368) | human gut metagenome | biome: human gut; material: stool | host: Homo sapiens | place: Luxembourg | collected 2012-09-27
TGCCAGGATTATTAGGAAAAAAAATCGGAATGACATCCGTTTTCAGTGCCGAGGGAAAAAATGTTCCATGCACTGTTATCGAAGTAGGTCCCTGCGTAGTTACTCAAGTAAAAACGGTTGAAGCTGACGGATACGAAGCCGTACAGGTGGGTTTTCTCGATAAGAAAGAGAAACACACCACCCAGCCCGAAATGGGCCACTTCAAAAAAGCCGGAGTAACCCCCAAGAGACACTTGGCCGAGTTCAAAGGATTTGATGAGGCTTACAAAGCCGGCGACGTCATCACGGTCGACCTTTTCGAAGGAACCGACTATGTAGATGTCATCGGAACCTCGAAAGGTAAAGGCTTCAAAGGCGTCGTAGGTCGCCACGGATTCGGCGGTGTCGGACAATCCACCCACGGTCAGCACAACCGTTTGCGTGCTCCCGGTTCGGTAGGTGCCTGCTCTTACCCCGCTAAGGTTTTCAAAGGAACCCGTATGGCCGGTCAGACCGGTAATGAGCGCGTTACCGTGCAAAACCTTCAAGTGTTGAAAATCATGCCGGAGCACAACCTCCTCCTTATCAAAGGTTCGGTACCCGGTTGTAAAGGTTCAATCGTAATAATTGAAAAGTAATGGAACTGAGCGTATATAACATCAAAGGCGAAGATACGGGAAAGAAAGTTACGTTGAACGATGCAGTATTCGGCATTGAGCCCAACGAACACGCCATTTATCTCGACGTGAAACAATACATGGCCAACAAACGCCAAGGTACTCACAAATCCAAAGAAAGAAGTGAAGTATCGGGAAGTACCCGCAAACTGATTCGTCAAAAAGGTTCAGGCGGTGCCCGTCGTGGTGATATCAATTCGCCTATAATGGTGGGTGGTGGACGTGTGTTTGGCCCCCGTCCTCGCAACTACGATTTCAAACTCAACAAGAAGGTGAAATCGTTGGCCCGCAAATCGGCCCTCACTCTCAAAGCACAGGAAAACGCTATTTGCGTTGTAGAAGACTTTACGTTTGAAGCTCCCAAGACCAAAGAATTTGTCTCTTTCGCTCAAAATCTGAAAGTTGCAGATAAAAAAATGCTTTTGGTTTTAGGAAGTGAAAATAAAAACGTATATTTGTCGGCTCGAAATGTGCCCAAGGCAAAAGTTGTAACAACCTCGGAGCTAAACACATACAAAGTATTGGATTGCGCCAGTCTTGTATTGACCGAAAGCTCTTTGGTTGCTATTAATAACTTTTAATATAAAGGAGGTAAAATAATGGCAATAATTATTAAACCGATAGTAACCGAGAAAGTGACCGCAATGGGAGATAAACTCAACCGTTACGGTTTTGCGGTAACCCCCGATGCCGACAAGCAACAGATTAAAGCAGCCGTAGAAGACCTCTACAATGTAACCGTTGTTTCGGTAAACACGATTATGAGAAAAGGAAAACTCAAAAGTCGCTATACCAAATCGGGTTTGATTCAAGGCCGCGCTGCCAAATACAAAAAAGCGCTGGTAACCTTGAAAGAGGGTGATACGATAGATTTTTATAGCAATATTTAATAACAAAAATGGCAGTAAGAAAATTTAAGCCCACAACACCGGGGCAGAGACACAAGATTATTGGTGCATTTGAGAATATCACTGCTAGCGCACCAGAAAAGTCTCTTGTAGTAGGATTTAGAAAATCGGGTGGCCGCAACAATGAGGGCCACCTGACGATGCGTTATATTGGCGGAGGCCACAAACGCAAATACCGCTTCATCGACTTCAAGAGAAACAAAGACGGTGTTCCCGCTGTCGTAAAGACCATCGAATACGACCCCAACCGTTCGGCTCGTATCGCTTTGCTCTATTACGCCGATGGCGAGAAGCGCTACATCATCGCTCCCAACGGCCTTGAAGTAGGCATGACAATCATGTCGGGTGCTGAAGCAGCTCCCGAAGTAGGTAACGCACTCCCCCTGCAAAACATTCCCGTAGGTACCGTAGTGCATAATATCGAGTTACGTCCCGGGCAGGGCGCTGCTCTCGTGCGTTCGGCCGGAGCATTCGCTCAGCTCACTTCCCGTGAAGGCAATTATGCCATCATCAAATTGCCCTCGGGTGAGACACGTAAAATTCTGGCCACATGCAAAGCCACTGTGGGTGTTGTCGGAAACTCCGACCATGCACTTGAAAGTTCCGGAAAAGCCGGACGTTCACGCTGGTTGGGCCGTCGTCCCCGCAACCGTGGTGTGGTAATGAACCCTGTCGATCACCCCATGGGTGGTGGTGAAGGCCGTGCATCTGGTGGACACCCCCGTTCGCGTAAGGGCCTTTATGCTAAGGGTCTCAAGACAAGAGCTCCGAAGAAACTCTCGTCTAAGTATATTATAGAAAGACGTAAAAAGTAACTCGTTAACTAAGCAACTATGAGTCGTTCATTAAAAAAAGGCCCATATATCAGTGTGAAACTGGAAAAGAAAGTATCGGCCATGACCGAGTCGGGCAAAAAATCCGTCATCAAAACATGGTCGAGAGCCTCTATGATTTCTCCCGATTTCGTGGGGCACACTTTCGCCGTACACAATGGTAATAAATTTATTCCCGTATATGTTACCGAAAACATGGTAGGACACAAGCTGGGCGAATTCGCTCCCACCCGTATCTTCCGTGGGCACTCGGGCAACAAGAAGAAATAATAAGGGCTATCGGGAATTTGAGAATTTCAAATAAAAAAAGAATTTAACACAATGGGTGCAAGAAAAAAAATATCAGCCGATAAAAGAAAAGAAGCCCTGAAAACGAAATACTTCGCCAAGCTCAATAACGTGCCTACCTCGCCCCGCAAAATGCGTTTGGTAGCCGATATGGTACGCGGAATGGAAGCATTCAAAGCGCTCGGCGTATTGAAGTTTTCAAACAAGGAAGCTTCGGCCAGACTGGAAAAACTGTTGCGTTCGGCCATTGCCAACTGGGAACAGAAAAACGAACGCAAAGCCGAAAGCGGTGAGCTTTACATCTCCGAGATTTATGTAAACTCGGCAGCCATGCTCAAACGCCTTCGTCCCGCTCCTCAAGGACGCGGATATAGAATACGTAAACGTTCCAACCACGTTACGTTGTTTGTAGATACCATAAGTAATAATAAACCCGAAAATCAAAATTAAGCCGGATGGGACAGAAAGTAAATCCAGTAAGTAACCGCTTGGGAATTATCCGTGGATGGGATTCCAATTGGTATGGAGGAAGAAAATACGGCGAAAGATTGCTCGAAGACAGCAAACTCCGTAAATACCTCAATGCCCGTCTTGCAAAAGCAAGCGTATCGCGTATCGTGATAGAGCGTACCCTCAAACTCATAACCATTACCGTATGTACAGCCCGTCCGGGTCTCATCATTGGTAAAGGTGGACAAGAGGTTGACAAACTCAAGGAAGAGTTGAAGAAGATCACCGATAAGGATGTGCAAATCAATATTTTCGAGGTAAAACGTCCCGAAGTCGACGCTACCATCGTTGCTACCAATATCGCTCGCCAGATAGAAGGTAAGATGGCTTATCGTCGTGCCGTGAAGACGGCTATCGCTTCGACGATGCGTGCCGGCGCCGAAGGTATCAAAGTACAGGTGTCGGGTCGTCTCAACGGTGCTGAAATGGCCCGTTCGGAGATGTACAAGGAAGGTCGTACCCCGTTGCACACTCTCCGTGCCGACATCGATTATGCTTTGGTTGAAGCACTCACCAAAGTAGGTCTTATCGGTATCAAGGTTTGGATTTGCCGCGGTGAAATCTACGGTAAGAAAGACCTCGCTCCTCAATTTACATCGAGCCCCAAAGAGGCCCGTGGTAATCGTGAAGCCGGCGGAAAGAAAGGCTTCAAAAAAGCAAAACCGAATCGTTAACGAATTGAACTGACAGAAAATGTTACAACCGAAGAAAACGAAATTCAGAAGACAACAAAAAGGTCGTATGAAAGGTCTCGCAGGACGAGGCAATCAATTGGCCTTCGGTTCCTTTGGTATAAAGAGCTTGCAGTCGAAATGGATAACCGGTCGTCAGATTGAAGCTGCCCGTATCGCCGTTACCCGTTACATGCAACGTCAAGGCCAGATCTGGATCAGAATATTCCCGGATAAGCCCATCACCAAGAAACCTGCCGAAGTACGTATGGGTAAAGGTAAAGGTTCTCCCGAAGGATTTGTAGCACCTGTAACCCCGGGAAGAGTAATTCTCGAAGTAGAAGGTGTACCTTACGAAATCGCCAAAGAAGCTCTCCGCTTGGCTGCCCAGAAACTCCCCGTGACGACCAAATTTGTCGTGAGACACGACTATGATGCTAATCAAAATGCGTGATAAAGTATGAAAACTGCAGAAATAAAAGAACTGAGCACCAAAGAATTGCTCGAGAGAATCGAGGCTGAGGCTGTCGCTTTGAACCGCATGGAAATCAACCACAGCATTACTCCCTTGGATAATCCTGCGCAAATAAAAGCTCTTCGCAGGACAATCGCGCGTATGAAAGGCGAGGTGCGCCAAAGAGAACTCAATAACAAATAATCGAACTCGTGCTCATGGAAACAAAAAGCCTTAGAAAAGAAAGAGTAGGTGTGGTTACCAGCAACAAGATGGACAAAACCATCACAGTTGCTGTGAAATGGAAAGAAAAACACCCTATTTACGGTAAATTCGTCAACAAGACGAAGAAATACCATGCTCATGACGAAAAAAACGAGTGTAACATAGGCGATACCGTCCGCCTGAGAGAAACCCGTCCGCTGAGCAAACAGAAAAGATGGAGATTAATAGAAATCATCGAAAGAGTAAAATAATATGATACAGCAAGAAACCCGACTTACAGTCGCAGACAACAGCGGAGCCAAAGAAGCCCTTTGTATCCGTGTATTAGGCGGTACCGGTCGTCGTTATGCGTCGGTAGGCGACATTATTGTTGTTGCCGTGAAAAGCGTCATCCCTTCGAGCGACCTGAAAAAAGGAGCCGTATCCAAAGCCGTTGTCGTACGCACTACCAAAGAGATACGTCGTGCCGACGGTTCCTATATCCGTTTCGACGACAACGCCTGCGTATTGTTGAACGGTGCCGGTGAAATGAGAGGTAGCCGTATCTTCGGCCCCGTAGCTCGTGAGTTGCGTGCCACCAACATGAAAATCGTTTCATTGGCCCCCGAAGTACTTTAAACAGTAAAAAAGAACATTAATGAGTAAGTTACACATTAAAAAGGGTGATACCGTATATGTAAACGCCGGCGAAGACAAAGGCAAGACCGGCCGCGTGCTGCGTGTTCTCGTGAAAGAACAACGTGCCGTGGTAGAAGGTATCAACATGGTGTCGAAGCATACCAAACCCAATGCCAAACATCCCCAGGGCGGTATCATCACAATGGAGGCCCCTGTACATGTTTCGAATCTGAACCTGCTTGACCCCAAGAGCAACCGTCCCACCCGCATCGGTCATCGTTTCGATGAAGCAGGAAAGAAAGTACGTTATTCTAAAAAATCAGGAGAGGAGATTAAGTAATGACAACTACCGCAACCCTTAAAAACGATTATAAAGAAAGAATCGTTCCTGCATTGATGAAAGAGTTCAACTACACGACCGTTATGCAGGTGCCTGTATTGAAGAAAATCGTCATCAACCAAGGACTCGGACAAGCCGTAGCCGATAAGAAGATTATCGAGACGGCCATCAATGAACTGACTGCCATCACCGGACAGAAAGCCATTGCGACCCTTTCCCGCAAAGATATTTCGAACTTCAAACTGCGTAAGAAGATGCCCATCGGTGTGATGGTAACCCTTCGTCGTGAAAGAATGTATGAGTTCCTCGAACGTCTCATTCGCGTGGCTCTTCCCCGTATCCGCGACTTCAAAGGTATCGAAAGCAAGTTCGACGGAAGAGGCAATTATACCCTCGGTATTCAGGAACAAATCATTTTCCCCGAAATAAATATCGATACGATTACCAAACTTTTGGGAATGAATATTACCTTTGTAACCTCGGCACAAACCGATGAAGAAGGATACGCACTCCTCCGGGAATTTGGTCTTCCTTTCAAAAACGCAAAAAAGAACTAAGATATGGCAAAAGAATCGATGAAAGCTCGCGAAGTGAAACGCGCCAAACTCGTAGCCAAATACGCAGCCAAACGCGCTCAACTCAAAGCCGAAGGCAATTATGAGGCTTTGCAATCACTTCCCAAAAATGCTTCGCCCGTGCGTCTGCACAACCGTTGCAGCCTTACTGGTCGTCCCAAAGGATACATCCGTCAGTTTGGCATTTCCCGTATTCAATTCCGCGAAATGGCATCGGCAGGACTCATCCCCGGCGTAAAGAAAGCCAGCTGGTAAACGAAGAAAGATAACAGAGTGTTAAATATTGTCCGGGAAGACCGGATCAATTTAAACAAAAAACAAAATGACAGATCCCATTGCAGATTATCTCACAAGATTGAGAAATGCCATCAAAGCCCAACACAGAGTGGTAGAGGTGCCTGCCTCAAACTTGAAAAAAGAGATCACAAAAATCCTTTTTGACAAAGGCTACATCTTGAACTACAAGTTTGTAGAAGACGGTCCTCAAGGAACGATTAAAATCGCCTTGAAGTATGACCCCGTGAACAAAGTGAACGCTATTAAAAAGCTGATCAGAGTCTCCACCCCCGGTTTGCGCCAATATACCGGCTACAAAGATATGCCGCGTGTGCTTAACGGACTGGGTATTGCCATTCTCTCCACCTCGAAAGGTGTGATGACCGATAAGGAAGCCCGTGAGCAAATGATTGGTGGCGAAGTATTATGTTATATCTACTAACCAAGGAGGAGGCTGTATTATGTCAAGAATAGGAAATTTGCACATAGATATACCCGCCGGAGTTACTGTTACCGTGGCCGGAAACAATGTAACGGTCAAAGGTCCCAAAGGCGAACTTTCGCAAGAACTCACTGGCGGCATTACCTTGGAACAAGCTGATGGAAAACTCACGGTAGTACGTCCCAGCGACGACAAAGAACATCGTTCGCTACATGGTCTCTATCGCGCGTTGATTCACAACATGGTTGTAGGCGTATCTACCGGATACAAGAAAGAAATGGAACTGGTAGGTGTCGGTTACCGTGCCGAGAGCAACGGTCAGGTTCTGAACCTTACGCTCGGCTATTCGCACGCAATCTATTTGCGTCTTCCCAAAGAAGTAAAAGTAGAGACCAAATCGGAGCGTAACAAGAACCCTCTGATTATTCTTGAATCGTGCGACAAGCAACTTCTCGGCCAGATTTGCGCCAAAATCCGTACATTCCGTAAACCCGAACCTTACAAAGGAAAAGGTATTCGCTTTGTGGGTGAAGTGGTACGTCGTAAGTCGGGTAAATCGGCCGGTGCTAAGTAAAACCGTTAAAACGCCATTATCATGATAACGAAAATAGAAAGAAGACTTAAAATCAAAACCCGCATACGCGGTAAAATTTCGGGAACAGCCCAGCGTCCCCGTATGACCGTGTTCAGAAGCAATAAGCAGATATATGTGCAGTTGATCGACGACGAGGCCGGAAAGACTTTGGCCTCTGCTTCCTCGACCGGCATGGAAAAAGCTCCCAAAAAGGAGATTGCCGCCAAGGTAGGACAACTCATCGCTCAGAAAGCACAAGAAGCTGGAATTTCAACCGTCGTATTCGACCGTAACGGATACCTCTATCATGGCCGTATCAAAGAACTTGCCGATGCTGCCCGTAACGGAGGTCTTAAATTTTAAACAACATGGCAAAGGATAATAGAGTAAAGTCGACAAACGACTTGGAATTGAAAGATCGCTTAGTGGCAATCAATCGTGTAACCAAAGTTACCAAAGGTGGACGTACGTTCAGCTTTGCAGCCATCGTCGTTGTAGGAAACGAAGACGGTGTAGTGGGCTGGGGCCTGGGTAAAGCCAGCGAGGTAACCGCTGCCATCTCCAAAGGGGTTGAAGCCGCCAAGAAGAACCTTATCAAAGTTCCCGTGCGTAAAGGTACGATTCCCCATGATCAAGTTGCCAAGTTCGGCGGTGCACAAGTATACATCAAACCGGCTTCTCACGGTACCGGAGTGAAGGCTGGTGGTGCTATGCGTGCCGTACTTGAAAGTGTGGGTATTACCGACGTGCTGGCTAAATCGAAAGGCTCGTCAAACCCTCACAACCTTGTGAAAGCTACCATGGCTGCTCTCGGCGAATTGCGTGATGCATATACCGTGGCTCAAAACCGTGGCGTGTCGCTCGAAAAAGTATTTAAAGGATAAAGAACGGAGGACAACGATATGGAAACCATTAAAATCAAACAGGTAAAAAGCAGAATCAAATGTCCCGCAGTTCAAAAAAGAACGCTCGATGCTCTGGGCTTGAAAAGAATAGGTCAGGTTGTAGAACATCAGGCTACTCCTCAGGTACTCGGGATGGTTGCCAAAGTAAGACACTTGGTAACGGTTGTAGATTAATTTCATAACGCATAAAAAAATTACAAAGATATGGACTTGAGTAATTTAAAACCCGCAGCAGGCTCGACCAAGACGAAAAAGAGAATTGGTCGCGGTCCCGGTTCGGGACTGGGCGGAACCTCTACCAGAGGTCACAAGGGCGCCAAATCGAGATCGGGTTATAAGAAGAAAATCGGTTTTGAAGGTGGTCAGATGCCTTTGCAACGTCGTTTGCCCAAATTCGGATTTAAGAATATCAATCGGGTAGAGTACAAAGCCATCAACCTTGAAGCTCTTCAAGCTTTGGCCGAAAGCAAAAAACTTGAAAAGATTGACATCGCCGCATTGGTTGATGCCGGATTCATCTCCAACAACCAATTGGTAAAAATTCTGGGAAAAGGAAACCTTACGGTAAAACTCGACGTAGAAGCACATGCTTTCTCGAAGAGCGCTGAAGCTGCCATCACGGCACTGGGTGGTACCGTAGTAAAACTTTAACATAGCCTATGAGAGCAATAGAAACGATAAAAAACATCTGGAAGATCGAGGATCTGAGAAAACGTATCATTACGACGATTCTGCTGGTCTTGGTTTACCGTGCCGGCACCTATGTTGTATTGCCCGGTATCGATCCTCAGTTCCTTACCCAATTGCGTGCCCAGACCAGTGGCGGTCTCATGCAGTTGCTCGATATGTTCTCGGGAGGTGCCTTCTCCAATGCCTCTATTTTTGCGTTGGGTATAATGCCTTATATTACGGCTTCTATCGTAATCCAGTTGCTCGGTATGGCTTTGCCTTATTTCCAGAAACTGCAACGTGAAGGTGAAAGCGGAAGACGCAAACTGAACCAGTATACTCGTTATCTGACAGTATTTATCCTCCTGATACAGGGCCCGACCTATTTGGTCAACCTCAGTGTTCAGATGGGAGGCGCTTTCCCCACCGACCTTTTGTTTACGATTTCGTCGACGATTATTCTCACCGCGGGCAGTATGTTTATCATGTGGCTCGGTGAGCGAATCACCGACAGAGGTATCGGCAACGGTATATCGTTTATCATCTTGGTTGGTATCATCGCCCGTCTGCCGCAGGCACTTGTGCAGGAATTTGTCATGCGTACGGCTTCCACTTCGGGCGGTCTTGTCATGTTCCTGGCCGAAATTGTCTTCCTGCTTCTTGTGATAGCAGCTTCGATACTTTTGGTACAAGGTACCCGCAAAATTCCCGTGCAATACGCTAAACGTGTGGTTGGCAACAAACAGTATGGCGGAGCCCGCCAGTATATCCCCCTCAAGGTGAATACCGCCGGTGTGATGCCTATCATCTTTGCCCAAGCCATTATGTTTATCCCCATTGCACTGGTAGGTTTCTCGGCCGACAATGCCAACAGCCGTTTCATGCAATCGTTCATGAACAATACCGGATTCTGGTATAACTTTGTATTTGCCGTGTTGATTATCATCTTCACCTATTTCTATACGGCAGTAACGGTACAACCCAACCAGATGGCCGAAGACATGAAGCGTAACAACGGCTTCATTCCCGGTGTAAAACCCGGTAAGAAAACGGCAGCATACATCGACTCCATTATGTCGCGTATCACATTGCCCGGTTCGATATTCCTTGCTATTGTGGCCATCATGCCTGCATTTGCACAGATTGCCGGCATCAGTGCAGAGTTCTCCCAATTCTTCGGTGGAACATCTCTCCTGATTCTGGTGGGTGTGGTCTTGGATACCTTGCAGCAAATCGAAAGTCATTTGATGATGCGTCACTACGACGGATTGTTGAAATCGGGACGTATTAAAGGACGTTCCGGTTCGATAGCCGCATACTAATAAGGTAAAGCATAGCGATGATTTATCTTAAAACCGACGAAGAAATAGAATTATTGCGTGAGAGTAATCTCCTGGTTGGTCAAACACTTGGCGAACTTGCCAGGTGGGTGGCCCCGGGAGTTACCACACTTCAACTCGATCATATCGCCGAAGAGTTTATCCGCGATCATCAGGCTGTCCCCGGTTTTCTCGGATATGCCGGGTATCCCAGTACCTTGTGCGTTTCGGTCAATGAACAGATTGTCCACGGTATTCCGTCGGACTACGCGTTGAAAGATGGCGATATCGTGTCGATTGATTGCGGTGTCGTAAAGAACGGTTTCAATGGCGATTCGGCTTATACGTTCGAGGTGGGTGAAGTACCCTACGAGGTGAGACGATTGCTCAAAACCACCAAGGAGTCTCTCTACTTGGGAATAGAGCAGGCCATCGAGGGAAAGCGCATAGGTGATATCAGCAATGCGATACAGACCTATTGCGAGCATCGGGGCTATTCGGTCGTACGCGAGTTGTGCGGCCACGGAGTAGGAAAGAAGCTCCACGAAGAGCCCGAAGTTCCCAATTACGGCCGCCGGGGCTGCGGACCGCTGCTGAAAAACGGCATGGTCATAGCCATCGAACCGATGATAAACCTGGGCTCACGCAATATCGTCGTCGAGAAAGACGGGTGGACGACACGGACAAAAGACCGCAAACCCTCGGCACACTTCGAGCACACCATAGCAATTCGCGAAGAGGGCGCCGATGTGTTGTCGACCTTTTGCTATGTGGAAGAAGCATTGGGAATACCTATAACAAAGTAACCTTATATATGGCAAAACAGGCTGCAATAGAGCAAGACGGAGTAATCGTAGAAGCGTTGTCGAATGCAATGTTTCGCGTTGAGTTGGAAAACGGGCACGAAATTACGGCCCACATTTCCGGAAAAATGAGAATGCATTACATCAAAATCCTGCCCGGAGACAAGGTGAAAGTCGAAATGTCGCCTTACGACTTGACCAAAGGGCGAATCTCATTCAGATACAAATAAAAAAAATCGCGATATGAAAGTAAAAGCATCATTGAAGAAGCGTACGCCCGACTGTAAAATCGTAAGAAGAAAGGGCCGCTTGTATGTTATTAACAAGAAAAATCCCAAGTATAAACAACGTCAAGGATAATTTTATTATTTTTGCACACTAATTCTACGACTATATGGCAATAAGAATAGTAGGTGTTGACCTGCCCCAGAACAAGAGAGGCGAAATCGCCTTGACCTATATCTACGGAATAGGTCGCAGTGCGGCAAATACCATTTTGGCAAAAGCCGGCATTGACAAAGACATCAAAGTAAAAGACTGGAATGATGACCAGGCCGCCAAAGTGCGTGAAATCATTGGCGCAGAGTATAAAGTAGAGGGTGATCTCCGTTCGGAAGTCCAACTCAATATCAAACGCCTTATGGATATCGGTTGTTATCGTGGTGTACGCCATCGTAACGGTCTTCCCGTGCGTGGACAGAGCACCAAAAACAATGCACGTACCCGCAAAGGCAAGAAGAAAACCGTTGCAAACAAGAAAAAAGCTACTAAATAATAAATAAGTATGGCAAAAAAGACAGTCGCAGCAAAGAAGAGAAACGTCAAAGTTGAAGCCATGGGCCAACTTCACGTGCACTCTTCGTTCAACAACATCATCGTAGCCCTTGCCAATGCCGAAGGACAGATCATCTCTTGGTCGTCGGCCGGAAAAATGGGTTTCAGAGGATCGAAGAAAAATACTCCCTATGCCGCTCAGATGGCCGCACAGGATTGTGCAAAAGTTGCCTATGACCTTGGCTTGAGAAAAGTAAAGGCTTATGTAAAGGGCCCCGGAAACGGTCGTGAGTCGGCTATCCGTACAGTGCACGGAGCCGGTATCGAAGTAACCGAGATTATCGACGTTACGCCGCTGCCTCATAACGGATGTCGTCCTCCTAAAAGACGTAGAGTATAATTCACTCTTAACCTTGTCGAGTCACAGGCGGTGAATAAGATTGCAATCAAATCCTCTCTGCAATCGCGGCTGCACCTATTGCGATTCACATCAATATAAAATTTAAAAATCTACTAAAATGGCAAGATATACCGGACCTAAAACAAAGATTGCCCGTAAATTTGGTGAGCCTATTTTCGGACCCGATAAAGTACTTTCCAAGAAGAACTATCCCCCGGGACAGCATGGCGTAAACAAAAGAAGAAAAACCTCGGAGTACGGTATCCAGCTTCGGGAGAAACAAAAAGCCAAATATACTTACGGTGTACTCGAAAGACAATTCCGTATCCTCTTTGAGAAAGCCTCGCGCACCAAAGGTATCACGGGTGTCGTTTTGTTGCAACTCCTCGAAGCCCGTCTCGACAACGTCGTTTATCGTATGGGCATAGCTCCTACCCGTGCCGCAGCCCGTCAGATGGTATCGCACCGTCATATTACGGTCGACGGCAAAGTGGTGAACATTCCTTCCTACTCGGTTCGTCCCGGCCAAATCGTAGCCGTGCGCGAAAAATCGAAGTCGCTGGAAGTTATCGGTGATACCCTTTCGGGATTCAACCACAGCAAATATCCTTGGATTGAGTGGGACGAAAACATCAAGGGCGGCAAGTTCCTGCACATGCCCGAACGTGAAGATATTCCCGAAAATATCAAAGAGCAGTTGATCGTTGAGTTGTACTCTAAATAATAATTAGTCCATGTCGATATTAGCATTTCAGAAACCCGATAAAGTCCTCATGCTCGAGGCCGACGCGTCATTCGGTAAATTCGAATTCCGTCCCTTGGAGCCCGGCTATGCCGTTACCATCGGTAACGCTCTGCGCCGTATCCTCCTCAACTCTCTTGAAGGCTTTGCCATTACATCGATTCGCATCAGTGGTGTTGAGCATGAATTCTCTACCATACCTGGTGTCATTGAAGATGTAACCAATATTATTCTCAACCTTAAAAAGGTGAGATTTAAACAAATCGTCGAAGAAATTGAGACCGAGAAGGTCTCGATTTCGGTATCGGGAACCGATGTGTTCAAAGCCGGAGATATAGGTAAAAACCTTACCGGATTTGAAGTGCTGAATCCCGACTTGGTGATTTGCAACATGGATGAGAGCGCAAACTTCCAGATCGAACTCAATATCAACAAGGGCCGTGGTTATGTTCCCGCCGATGAGAACCGTAACCCCGGTGACCCTGTCGATTTGATTGCCATCGATTCTATTTTTACGCCTATCCGCAATGTAAAATACATTCAGGAAAACTTCCGTGTTGAGCAGAAAACCGACTACGAAAAACTGATTCTCGAAATTACCACCGACGGATCGATTCACCCGAAAGACGCTTTGAAAGAAGCCGCCAAAATCTTGATTCATCATTTCATGTTGTTCTCCGACGAAAAAATTACGCTCGAAACGACAGATGCTGATGGCAACGAAGAGTTTGACGAAGAGGTACTGCACATGCGTCAGTTGCTCAAAACAAAGCTCGTCGATATGGACCTCTCGGTTCGTGCGTTGAACTGCCTCAAATCGGCCGATGTCGAAACTCTCGGCGAACTGGTTGTTTTCAACAAAACCGACCTGCTTAAATTCCGCAACTTCGGTCGTAAGTCGCTTACCGAACTCGATGAGTTACTGGCCAGCCTCAACCTTTCTTTCGGAATGGATATCTCGAAGTATAAATTAGATAAAGAGTAATAACGATGAGACACAATAAAAAATTCAACCACTTAGGACGCACCAAATCTCACAGAGATGCTCTGCTCTCCAATATGGCGACTTCGCTGATTCTTCACAAAAGAATCTTTACGACTTTGGCTAAAGCCAAGGCGTTGAGAGTATATGTTGAGCCTCTGATCAACCGCTCCAAAGAAGACACCACTGCTTCGCGTCGTGTCGTATTCAGCTACCTGCAAAGCAAAGAAGCCGTTACCGAGCTTTTCAAGAATATTGCTGAGAAAGTAGCCGACCGTCCCGGAGGTTACACCCGTATTCTCAAAACCGGAAACCGCTTGGGCGACAATGCCAAGACCTGCTTTATTGAGCTTGTTGACTACAATGAAAATATGTTGAAAGAAAAAACAGCCAAGAAGAGCCGTACCCGTCGCTCGAAAAAGGCTGCTGCTGCACCTGCTGCTGAAGCACCTGCCGCTGAGACTCCTGCTACCGAAGCACCTGCTGCCGAGGCTCCCGCAGAGAAGTAACTATATTTTCGGCTTGATAGTAAAAACGAGTATCGGATTTTCCGATACTCGTTTTTTTGTGCCGTGAAGTAGATAGTATTTTTCCCCTTGGAGGTTGCTGCGTACGGGTGGACCCTTTTTCTGCAGCCTTCCCGTGGAAGGATTACCTCCTTTGGGGGACCTCACTTTCTACAGCTTTTTGTGCGCTTCTTCTGCCATTATAACATTTCCTTCCGAGTCCCTCTCAAAGAAGCAACAAGAGAAGACGCAAGGGCATGGTGTATCTCTTGCCAACCGTAGTAGTGCCATGATTTGTAGTATTGGGAACTTTACCGACCGGTGAGAATCCACGTCTTGGCTCTTTCGATGATGGTGTCGATGCCTTTCTCGGTGTCTTCGGCCGTCAGTTGTGCGTGAATGTCGGGTTCGATGCCGAACTCGGTGTGCTCCTTTTGGGTGTTGTAGATGGGCGAGGCCGAGAACCGGACGACCCAGCCGTTGGGCAATTCCGATGAGAAGGGCAGACCGCTGCCGCCTCCCGTTCGGTCGCCGATGATGCACACTTGCGGCAGGTTGCCCATGACCGACACAAAATCGTTGGTGGCACTGTAACACTTGCGGTTGGTCAAGATGGCAACCGGCTTGGCGAAGTGCATGCGGTCGGCGTCGGCACTCTTCTGCGTGACGGGATATAGTTGCGAGAAGTCGTTGTGTCCGGGGCCGGTTTTGTGTTGTATGTAGCCACTGGTAAATTCGTCGGTGGTAAATCGTGCGGCCAGTTGCTGTACGGTCGAGAGTTGCCCTCCGCCATTGTTCCTGACGTCGATAATGAGTCCGTCGCATGAGGAGAATGCCAACAGTACCTCGTCGAGGTTACCGTCGCCTATGGGGTCGGAGAAGCTCTCGTAGTAGATGTATCCGATGTTGCAGTCGTCGAGTACGCGGTAGTAGAGGCTCGATGCAATCTGGTAGTCGGGCTGATGCAGGTAGTTTTCCATGACCAGCGTGCGGTCGAAGTTGGAGGGATAGTTTTCAAACCAGTCCCAGTAGCGGGCCACGTCAAAGGCCGAGGAGAGATTGACATGGCCGTCTTTCAGCTCGTCGAGCATCTCGGCCAGGACGCCGAACAATTCCTTGTCGGTCATCTCATCGTCGAGTCGGGCGCGATAGGTGGTGTATACCTCATTCCAGTCTATGTCTTTATAGGCAAAGAAGCAGTATCGCTGGTCGAGAATGGTCCATAGCGCATTGAAGTTGCCGTAGGGCGTCTGGTCAAATTCCTCTTCGGGCGAACAGGCTGTCGTGCCGGCTACCAGACAGATGGCTGCCAGCAGAAGGTATATGCCGATGTGCTGTAATCTTTTCATGCTTCGGTTTAATAGTAGGCCGACAGGGACGTGGCTCCCTGGCTGTTTTTAAGACGGGTGATGGAGGTAGCTACGCCGATGACGAATGCATTGGAGTAATGGAAGTAGTCGAGGTGGTTGGCTCGGCTGCTGCGTATGCGGTTGTCGTAGCCGACGCGCAGGGCCGCGCGGCCTATGGGTATTTCGACGGTGAAGAGGTTGTTCATGTCGAAACGGTTGTGCCACGACCCGCACTTGACGATGCCTGCGCGATTGCCCAGGTAGAAGATTTCGTAGTAGCTCTCACCATATCCCGGCGAGAAGAAGAGCGACACAACCGGGAGCGAGAGTTGGTATCGCAGCGTGACGGGCAGGCGGCCCAGATGCAGGGTGTAGGTGAGCATTTCGGAGAAGCCAAGGGCGAGGTTCACCTTGGCCGAAGCCGGGTTGTTGGAGTTGCTGGGGTTGTAGAGAGCCCCTCCCGAGAGTTCGATTTCTCCACCGGTGCGCCAGGTGAGCCCACAGGGGAAGCGCAGGGTGTAGAGTTGCCCGTAGCTGTAATCGAGCATGGCCGAGATGAGATGTCCGTTGCTTGACGTCCCGAAAGCATTTGATGCCGAGGCGTCGATGCGATGCCGCATGACCCAGCGATTTCCCCCAAAAGGTAGAACCCTCATTCGTTCGTGCATAAGTCCCCATTCACCCCCTTTGTAGTTGCTGATGGAGAGATATCCGTCGTGCAGTACGGCTCTTCCTGCGAGAAACGATGTCGATACGAATACCGGCCGTTCCTTTAGGGCGTTGGTCTCCGGTGCGGCCTCCTGGGCATGCAACTCTGCTGCTCCTGTCCCTGCTGTGAGGAGGAGCAGAACGAGCGCTTTGACGAGTATGGAGACCTTGTGTGTCATAGACGGTGAGTGGTGGGTCAGAACAGCGAGCTTTGTCCGTTTTCGTTGGGCTCGGGGTTGAAGGTGGGTATTTCGTCCTGCGGCTCTTCTGTGGCTGGTTCTTCGTGGCGTGTCGGTTCGAGCTCAGTGATACTTTCGACGGTATAAGTGGTGAGGCGTTTCCCTTTGGCTCGGAAACTTTTTACGCCGATGAAGTCGGCCGCTTCGATGGTGAGGGGCTCTCTGAAAGCGTCGCCTTCGCCAAATTTTACCTCGATGCGGGCATAGGGCTCGGTCGATAGCAGGAGCAGCCGCGACTGGGGATTGTCGCCCAGGAAGCTCTGTTTCTTGGCCGAGGCTTCAAACTGGAAGCGTTTGAGATAGGGGTAGCCCTGGTCGGCATCGAAGAGGGCAGCTGTCCACACCCGCTCGGGGGCAAATTTCTCGATGCGGAGAATGTCGGGATCGTAGTGGTTGCCGGCGTCGAACGAGGTGGTGTAGAAGGTTCCGTTGCGGAGAATGACAAGAATCTGCTCGCCGCTGTGGAACTCGCCGAGGTACTCGCCGCGGCCGTCGTAGTTGAGGCGTAGCACGTCGTGGTCGAACCATACCTGCCGCCCGCCGAGGGTCGAGCCTCCGCGCTCTTTCAGTGAGATGCGGTGTATTTCGTTGTGGGTAACGATGTTACCCATCGATTGCCGCCCCTTGATGGCGATGCTGCTGAAATCTTTTTCGATGAATGGCGTTTTCAGGCGGGGCTTCGGCTTGAACACGATTTTCAGTATCTCGGCTTCGCCGTTGGCATTGGCACTGAACCATACCACCTTGGAACCCGGTGTGCCCTGGGTGAGATCGTATTCCTTGTCGCGGGTAATGCCTGTGACGGCGAAGCGTTTCATGTAGTGAAGACCCTCTTTGCCGTTGCGGTATATGACGTTGTAGATGGTGCGTGTGTCGTTGCGCTTGAATACGTTGAGGTAGAGAATGTTTTTACCGACAAACATCTTCTCGCTCACCTTCACGACCTTGTATTTGCCGTCTTTGTAGAAGATGATGATGTCGTCGATGTCGGAGCAGTTGCATACAAACTCGTCGCGCTTCAATCCGGTGCCGATGAAGCCCTCGTCGCGGTTGATATAGAGTTTCTCATTGGCCTCGACGACCTTGGCCGCCTCGATGGCATCGAAACTTCGTACGGTGGTGCGACGGGGATAGGCGGCCCCGTATTTCTCTTTCAGGTGACGGAACCAGCGTATCGTGAAGTCGGTCATGTGGGCGAGGTTGTTGTCTATCTCTTCGATGTCGGCCTTGATGGCTGCGATTTGCCGGTCGGTCTTGTCGGCGTTGAATTTCAAGATGCGGGCCATCTTTATCTCCATGAGGCGGAGTATGTCGTCGCGGGTGATTTCGCGAAGGAAATCCTTCTTGAACGGGTCGAGTCGACGGTCGATGTGGGCTACGGCCTCATCCATCGAGGCACTCTCTTCAAAGTCTTTGTCTTTGTAGATACGCTCCTCGATGAAGATTTTTTCGAGCGAGAGGAAGTGCAGCGACTCGCACAGCTCGTCGCGCTGTATGCGCAACTCGGCTTGCAGTAACGCTTTGGTGCGGTCGGTGTTACGGCGCAGCACCTCGCTCACCGAGAGGAAGAGCGGCTTGTTGTCGCATATCACGCAGCAGTTGGGCGACAGGCTCACCTCGCAGTCGGTAAAGGCATAGAGAGCGTCGATGGCTTTGTCCGACGAGGTGCCGGCCTGCAAATGCACGAGTATCTCGGCCTGCGCGGCGGTGATGTCGTCGATTTTCCGTATCTTTATCTTACCCTTGTCGTTGGCTTTCAGTATTGAGTCGATGATGACGGGTGTCGTTTTACCGTAGGGAATCTCGGTGATGGCCAGGGTGCGCTGGTCACGTTTCTCGATTTTGGCGCGCACCTTGACCGAACCGCCCCGTTCACCGTCGTTATAACGAGAGACGTCGATGAATCCGCCGGTCTGAAAGTCGGGATAGAGTGTAAACGGCTCGCCTTGCAGGTAGGCGATGGAGGCGTCGAGCAGTTCGTTGAAGTTGTGGGGCAGAATTTTGACCGAGAGGCCCACGGCAATACCTTCCACGCCCTGAGCCAGCAGGAGCGGGAACTTGGTGGGCAGTGTGATGGGCTCTTTGTTGCGACCGTCGTAGGAGGGGCGCCATTCGGTGATTTTGGGGCTGTACAGGGTTTCGAGGGCAAACTTGGTGAGTCGTGCTTCGATGTACCGGCCGGCAGCAGCGCCTGCACCGGTGAGTATGTTGCCCCAGTTTCCCTGGCAGTCGATGAGCAATTCCTTCTGTCCCAGTTTGACGAGAGTCTCGTATATCGAGGCATCGCCGTGGGGGTGAAACTTCATGGTCTCGCCCACGATGCTGGCCACCTTGTTGTTGCGGCCGTCTTCCATGCGCTTCATGACATGGAGTATGCGTCGCTGGACTGGCTTCAATCCGTCTTCGATATGGGGAACGGCGCGTTGCAGGATAACGTAGGAGGCATAGTCGAGAAACCAGTCTTGGTACATGCCGGTAAGTTGCAACTTGATGTCGGCTTTGTCTCCCTCGGGTATTTTGTAGGAAGAGTGGCTCTCGGTAGAGTCGGCCTCGTCGTTGGCGAGGTTGGCTGTGGGGTTATCTTTCTCTTCGTCGTTCATAGAGGCTGAGTTAATGTAGAAAAAAGAACATAAATATTCTCACTTTAAATATTTTTAGGTACGGAAAGTAAGAACCTCCTGCAAAAATACAAATTTAATCGGAAAAAATCATTTACTTTGCAGATTATTAGCGGGACTCGGTGTCCCGGCTTGATTCAAAAAACAGAGACAAAAATTATGGCACAGCAAGAAGATGTTTTTAAAAAACTGATTTCGCATTGTAAAGAATATGGGTTCGTCTTCCCGTCGAGCGAAATATACGATGGCCTCAGCGCCGTCTATGATTATGGGCAGATGGGAGTGGAACTGAAAAATAATATCAAGAAATACTGGTGGGACAGCATGGTGTTGCTGCACGAAAATATCGTGGGTATCGACTCGGCGATTTTCATGCACCCGACCATCTGGAAAGCGTCGGGTCACGTCGATGCCTTTAACGACCCTCTTATCGACAACAAAGATTCCAAGAAGCGTTATCGCGCCGATGTGCTCATCGAAGACCTGATAGCCAAGATGGACGAGAAAATCGAGAAGGAGGTGGAGAAGGCCGCCAAGCGTTTCGGCGATAATTTCGACGAGGCTCTTTTCCGTCAGACCAATCCCCGCGTGCAGGAGCACATCGCCAAACGCGATGAGTTGCACGCCCGTTATGCCAAGGCCATGAACGAGAACAATCTTCCCGAGTTGCGCCAAATCATTCTCGATTATGAAATTGCCTGCCCTCTGAGCGGTACCCGCAACTGGACCGACGTTCGTCAGTTCAATCTTATGTTCTCGACCGAGATGGGCTCCACAGCCGATGGTACGATGAAAATATATCTTCGCCCCGAGACCGCTCAAGGTATCTTTGTCAACTACCTTAATGTGCAGAAGACCGGCCGTATGCGTATTCCCTTCGGTATCGCCCAGATAGGAAAGGCTTTCCGCAATGAAATCGTAGCCCGTCAGTTCATCTTCCGTATGCGTGAGTTTGAACAGATGGAGATGCAATTCTTTGTACGCCCCGGAGAAGAGCTCAAATGGTTTGCCAAGTGGAAAGAGACCCGTCTCAAATGGCACAAGGCCCTCGGTCTCGGCGATGAGAAATATCGTTTCCACGACCACGAGAAGCTGGCTCACTACGCCAACGCTGCGACCGACATCGAGTTTGAGATGCCGTTCGGCTTCAAAGAGGTGGAGGGCATTCACTCGCGTACCAACTTTGACTTGTCGAACCACGAGAAATACTCCGGCAAGAAGTTGCAGTATTTCGACCCCGAACTCAACGAGTCGTATGTGCCCTATGTCATCGAAACCTCCATCGGTGTAGACCGTATGTTCCTAAGCGTAATGGCCGGCTCGTATTGCGAAGAGCAGTTGCCCGACGGCGAGACTCGCGTGGTATTGCGCCTGCCGGCAGCATTAGCTCCTATCAAGCTGGCTGTTTTACCGTTGGTGAAAAAAGACGGTCTGCCCGAGAAAGCCCGTGAGATTATGGATATGCTGCGTTTCGATTTCAGATGTCAATACGACGAAAAAGATTCCATCGGCAAGCGGTATCGTCGGCAGGATGCTGTCGGAACGCCGTTCTGCGTAACGGTCGACCACGATACGCTCACCGACAACTGTGTAACGATACGTTTCCGCGATACCATGGAACAGCAACGGGTGCCTATCTGCGAATTGGCTCAGATTATTGGCGAGCAGGTGTCGATGAAATCGCTCTTGCGTAAAATTGCAAACGATTGATTTATTTTTAAGCATAAACGTATGAAAAAAGGATATATCGTGGCAGGCGTGATCCTGCTTATCGTGATTATCGCCGTGGTCATGGGGGTAGGTACCTACAATACCATGGTGGCCGGCGAAGAGACAATAGGTGGAGAGTGGGCCAAAGTCGAAGCCCAATATCAGCGTCGCAATGACCTGATACCGAATCTGGTATCGACGGTGAAAGGCTATGCAGCGCACGAGCAGTCGACTCTCGAGGCTGTGGTGTCGGCTCGTGCCAAGGCCACACAGGTAACCCTCTCGGCCGATAACCTTACGCCCGAAAACCTGGAAGCTTTCCAGGCTGCACAAGGCGAGTTGTCGGGGGCATTGTCGCGCTTGCTGGCTGTTGCCGAGAATTATCCCGACTTGAAGGCCAACGAGAATTTCCGTGATTTGCAGGCTCAGCTCGAAGGCACCGAAAACCGTATTGCCGTGGCTCGTACACGCTATTCCGAGGCCGTGAAAAGCTATAATGTAATGATTCGTCGTTTCCCGGCTTCGATTATCGCCTCGATGTTCGGTTTCGAAAAGAAACCTCAGTTTACCGCAGCCGAGGGTGCCGAAGTGGCTCCTGTCGTTAAATTTTAATCAAGAACCCAACGATATTCATACACATGGAAAAAGCAAGAAACTTTTTTCTTTCGTTGCTGTCGTGTTGCTTGCTGGCCATGACAGCCTGCAACGACGATGTTGAAGATACGGTTTCCCAATATCTGGATTGGAACAACGAAAATGTGGCTTATTTCGAAGCCGCCAAGTTGGAAACCGATGCTGATGGTAAGCGGGTGTATGATGTCGTGTCGCCCAATTGGGACCCGTCGAGTTGTGTCTTGATGCATTACTACAAGCGTGGTACAGGGACGGTATCGCCCTATTACACCAGTTTTGTCAAGGTGTGCTATAAGGGTCAGCTGATCGATGGCACGGTCTTTGACGCTACTTACCAAAGTCCCTCTAACCCCATGACGGCTAAGATATCATCTCTCGTCGACGGTTGGGCCGTGGCCATGGAACATATGCACGTGGGAGACTCGTGTCGGGTCATTATCCCCCAGAATCTTGGATACGGTGTGCAGTCGAGAGGTAGCATAAAACCCTACTCGACACTGATATTCGACATTAAGTTGATGGAGATTGTCCGTCAGTAAGACAAAAAACGTTCGGGAGTATGGAATGGTGCACTCCTGTATCGATAGTCGCCCAACAAGGAGCCGTAACACATCATCACCGCATGATGCTGTTCGGCTCTTGTTTTGCCGAGTATATGGGCGCGCGGCTGCTGGAATATCATTTCCCGGTCGATGTAAACCCGTTTGGAATACAATACAATCCCTCTTCCATTGCTGCATCGATTGAACGGCTGATGAGCGGAGAACCTTTTACCGGAGAAGAACTTTTCCGTGACGGTAATCTGTGGCACAGTTTCTCCCATCATTCGAGCTTCTCCCATACCGACAAGGCACTCTGTCTGCAACAGATTAACGACCGACTGCTTCCGGCTGCGGCTTTGCTGGCCGAGGCCGACTATCTGATACTTACGTGGGGCACCTCCTGGGTCTATACCTTGGCCGATGACGGCCGTGTCGTTGCCAACTGCCATAAGCTGCCTGCCTCCCGCTTTGTGCGGCGGCAACTGTCGGTCGACGAGATGTACGACATCTGGTGTTCGTTGCTCAGGCGGCTGTTTGACCTCAATCCCCGTTTGCGGGTGTGGTTTACCGTGAGTCCGGTGCGGCATCTTAAAGACGGGGCCCATGGCAACCAGTTGAGCAAGGCCGCCCTGCTGCTCTTTACCGACAGGCTGTGCCGTGCTTTCCCCGACCGTTGCGATTATTTCCCTGCCTACGAAATCGTGCTCGACGAGCTGCGTGACTATCGTTTCTACGATACCGATATGGCTCATCCTTCGTCGCAGGCTGTCGACTATGTGTGGGAAAAATTCTCCGATACCTATTTCGACGAGAATACCCGAGCGGTCAACCGTGAATGGGCCCGACTGTTGCAGGCATTGCGTCATCGGCCGCTGACTCCCGATCGAGAAACCTACCGGAAATTTGTCATGCAAAATATTCTTAAACTCGAAAATTTCCGCAAAAAATATGCTTTCTTTGATATGACCGAAGAGCTAACTGCCGCCAGGCGGCTGCTCGCAACATTAGAGTCCGATGAAATATGATATAACTGAGATTGCCAAAATTGTGCGGGCCGACTTCACTCCCGGCCAGAATAGTTCTGTTTCGGTGTTGCTTACCGATAGTCGCTCACTTACTTTCCCCGAAGAAACCCTCTTTTTTGCGCTTGTTACCGAACGTAACGACGGGCATCGCTATATCGGTGATTTGTATCGTAAGGGGGTGCGCAATTTTGTCGTGAGCACGCTCCCTGCCAATACCGGAGAGATGGCCGATGCCAATTTCCTGCTTGTGTCCGACACCTTGCAGGCTTTGCAGGCTCTTGCTGCTGCGCATCGTCGCCGTTTCCATATTCCCGTGATAGGCATTGCCGGCAGCAACGGAAAGACTGTGGTCAAGGAGTGGCTCTACCAGCTTCTGTGCGACGATTACACCATGGTGCGTTCGCCTCGCAGCTATAATTCACAGATAGGCGTACCCCTCTCGGTGTGGGAAATCGACGAACATACCCAACTGGCCGTGATAGAGGTGGGCATATCCAAGTGTGGAGAGATGGGACGTCTCGAACCTATCGTGCAACCCACGGTAGGTATTCTTACCAATGTGGGCGAAGCGCATCAGGAAGGTTTTTCCTCGATACAGGAGAAATGCGAAGAAAAACTCTCGCTCTTCCGTCGTTCTGATGCCATCATCTACGATGGCGACAATCCCATCGTAACCGAGGCCTTTAACAAGATGTGCATGGGTACCCGCGAGATAGCTTGGTCTCATGTCGACATTGATGCCCCTCTCTATATCTCCCGCATTGAGAAGCGAGAGCAATCGACTCATGTAGAGTATATTTATCTGCGGGCCAAAAGCAGTTTTACCATACCTTTTATCGAAGATGGTGCCATACAAGATGCCATACACTGTCTGGCGGTGATGCTCTATCTCGGCACCGACCCGGAGATTATTGCCCGACGCATGAGCCGTCTCGAACCTATTGCCATGCGCATGGAGGTAAAAGAGGGTATCAACAACTGTCTGCTCATCAACGACAGTTACAACTCCGACATCAACTCGCTCGACATTGCACTCGATTTTCAGTCGCGACGTTCGGCAGCGCAGTCGATGCAACGCACGCTTATACTCTCTGATATTCTGCAATCGGGTGTCCCCTCGGACGAACTGTATGAACGGGTGACCGAGCTGGTGCGACGCAAGGGCGTACAGAGGCTTGTGGGTATTGGGTATGAAATCATGGCCCATGCCGCGCTCTTTGACGTGGAGAAGGAATTCTATGCTACGACCGATGAATTCCTGCAATCGGGTCGTGCCGACCACTTCTCGCGCGAACTGATTCTGATAAAGGGGGCCCGGAAGTTCCATTTTGAGTCGATATGCGAAGCTCTCGAACTGAAACAACACGAGACCATACTCGAAGTCAATCTCGATGCCGTGGTCCACAACTACAACTTCTACAAGGAGAAGTTGCGCCCCACCACACGCATGATATGCATGGTGAAGGCCTTCGGCTATGGTGCCGGCTCCTATGAGTTGGCCAAGACGCTGCAAGACCGAGGTTGTGATTGCCTTGCCGTGGCGGTGGCCGACGAGGGCGCCGAGTTGCGCAAGCAGGGCATTACGATGCCCATCATGGTGATGAATCCCGAGATGTCGAGTTTTCACACGCTCTTCCGTTATGACCTCGAACCCGAGGTGTACAGCTTCAAGCTCTTCGATGCCCTGCTTGTCGAGGCACGGCGTCAGGGATTGCTGCATTACCCCGTACACATAAAGATAGACTCGGGCATGCACCGCCTCGGATTTGAAGAGAAAGATATGCCTTTGCTGGCCGAGCGCCTTTCGTCGCAAGATACCCTCTCGGCCCGCTCGGTATTCTCTCATTTTGCCGGGAGCGATGAGGCCTGCTTCGACGACTATACCTATCGGCAGATAGCCATTTTCTCCCGCTGTGCCGATGCCGTGCAGGCGGCCTCACCCCACCGGGTGTTGCGCCATATCCTCAACACGGCCGGTATAACCCGCTTTACCGACTATCAGTTCGACGCCGTGCGCCTCGGCATCGGCTTGTATGGTATTTCTCCCTATGGCGATAACCGGGGCTTGCGCACTGTCAGTTCGTTGAAAACGACCATTCTTCAAATTCGCGACCTGGCGGCCGGTGAGACGGTGGGATACAGTCGTCGCGGACTGCTTACCCGCCCTTCGCGCATAGCAGCCATACCCATCGGGTATGCCGACGGTTACGACCGGCATCTCGGAAACGGCCGGGGCTGCGTCGTTGTCAATGGCAAACGTGCTCCCATCGTGGGAAACATCTGTATGGATGTAACCCTTATCGATGTGACCGATATTGACTGCAAGGAGGGCGACAGGGTCGAGATATTCGGCGAGCAACTCCCCGTCGAAGAACTTGCCGACTGGCTTGGAACCATTCCCTATGAGATACTTACCTCGGTATCATCGCGGGTGAAACGGGTCTATTACAGGGAGTAACCCGGTGGAAGAGACTAAAAAAACAGCCGATATATTGCCTAATTCACAAACTTCGCGTACCTTTGTAAGGTCTGCTACCTGCGGATGTGGTGTAATTGGTAGCCACGCCAGACTTAGGATCTGGTGACGAAAGTCGTGTAGGTTCGAGTCCTATCATCCGCACATAAAGCGAAGCCGCTGCGAACATATCGCAGCGGCTTCGCTTTTCTTTTGTGGAGCTCGTGCCGCAGGGAGATGCGGCACGGGCAAAATTGTTTTTTAGCGGAGGAATTTGACTATCTCTACCGACTGGCCTGTCGATATGCGGGCCACGTAGAGGCCGGTGGGCCATTCGCCGAGGTCGATATATCCGGCCGGAGCTGTAAGCACTGTGCTGCGCCCGTCGATACCTGTAATAACCACACGTGTGGCACCCGGTGCCACCAGCCGCCGGTTGTGCGTGTCGTAATAGGCTGTTGTCCGCTCTGCACCGGTTGGGGCCATTCCGCTCATGTCGATGACAACCGGGGCTGAGAGAGCCGTCTCGCCATTGGCCGTGAGGGCTGAAATCTGGTAGGAAACCTCGCTTTCGGGTGCAAGAATGTCGGTGTAGCTGCACTCTGTGACGGTAGCAATCTTCACGCCGTTGCGGTAGATGTTGTAGCTGGTAACCGTAGAGAGGTCGGTGGTGGGATATACCGATACGCCGTCGACAATCCACCAGTAGGAGAGGCCCTGGTCGTTATCGTCATAGCCGCGGAAAGCGATGCGCATCGAGTCGGAGAGATAGGGGGTGAGGTCGAGCACAATCTCTTCGTAGACGTTCACGGCCGTGCTTTGCGTTTTCAGGTCGTAGAGAATTTCCCATGACTTTCCATTATCAGAGCTTACCAGCACATAGTAGAAGTTGTGCGCATTGTTTTTCTGCGGAGCTATCGACTTGGAGTGGAAGGAGAGCCGTGCCCCCTGGGCAAATGTGGGGGAGATGAGCCACTCGTCCTGGTGCATGTAGTCCCAGTCTGCTTCGAGTTTCACGGCGTATGAGCCGTCGGCAGTTTCGGTGCTGTTGTCGGCAGCCGCGTGTATCCACTGTTTGGGATTCTGCGAGTCGTGACGAATGGTCCAGTTGGCCACCGAGGCGGCATTTTCAAAATCTTCACTCAGGACGGTCTCACCCGATACCGGAGCCGACCATGTGAGTTCGACACCCTCTCCCGTTACCGTAGCAGCGAGTCCCGACGGGGCCAGTATCTGACCCGAAGCCTGGGCCACCGTGAGCGTGACCGAGACGCCGGCTTCATCGATGGCATTCAGGGTGATGTCGGCATAACGTGAGGCTGCCGTCTCGTTTTTCGAACGGGTGGTGATGACCAGTGTCGTCTTGCCCGTGCGTCCTTGCAGCGGAGCGATGTCGAGCCATTCGGGTACCGAAGCTATCTGCCACGAGGTGTCGGCCTCTACGGTGATGGCCGTGCTGCTGCCGCTGTTCCCGGCTACGACTACGGTATCGCTGGGCAGGTAGATGCGCGAGGCTACGGGCAGCAGGTCGAAGGTGAGGGTCTCGCCGCAGGTCGATACGTTTCCGATGGCAAAGCGGGCGGTCTCGCCGTTGGTATAGAAGGGTTTCTCCTCGGCCTCACCGCCGAAGGCCGTGCGGCCGCTCTCGGCGCTGAATGCGGCTTTCTCGATGTTGCCGTCGGTGGTTGTCGTGCCGCCGGGACGGAAGAGGTAGAGCTCGTCAAACTTGGAGCTGCCGTCGTAGGCATTGTTGCCCGTGTAGCGCGGGTCTACCCGGTAGACGAGCAGGCCCGACTCGGGCAGTCCGGCGTCGAATCCCTCTTTCTTGCGGTATTCCACCACGAAATACTGGTCCGAACCCGTGGGGCATATCTTGTAGGCGATGTTTTCGCGGCTGGGCGTGTTGAGCGGGTTCAGCGTGTAGGTGCCGGGCTCCGATATCTCGGGTATCTCGTCGAGCCATTTGCCGTATTTGTATTTGGTGTAGGCACTCATGTTTTGCGGTACGGAGAGGTTGTCCGACATGAGGTCCCACACCCCGATGGGGTTGAGGTCGGTGCGCGCACTGCCATGGTAGAGGTCGTAGGTGCCGAGCGTGTGCGACATTTCGTGACACAGCACGCCGGTGTTGATTTCGAGAGGTGTTATCATCGATCCGTAACCGTTGGCATCGTCGAAGAGCATGATATACTCGCTCACTTTCTTTCCCTGTATCGAGCCTTCCTGGGTGTAGAGCTGCGAGCGGTGGGGCCACAGCAGATGGCTGCTGCCGATGGCCGAACGGCCGCTTATGATGATGCAGAGGTTGTCGACTACGCCGTTGCCGTCGGCATCGATAGGTGCGTCGGCGGGAATGATGGTATTGAGGTAGTCGGTGAGTTCCTTGACGAGTTTCTGCTCCCGGGCCAGTTTGTTGGCTCCGAGTGCGTCGTCGACATAGCCGTCGGGGTTGATGCTCGACTGTTCCTCATAGTAGCCGCGCGGGTTCTGTGCCTGGTAGGAGACGATGTGCCCCTCGGTATCGGCTGCCGGATAGAAGAGGCTGCGCCAGTAGAGCTGGTTGTAGGAGGCCTCCTTGAAGTAGTTGTAGACCGAGTTGGCTCCTGCTGTCGAGTCGTTGAAGAGGGCTTCGTAGTGCGAGAGCGGTTTCTCGAAGAGGGTGTCGCCTTCGTTGGCGAAACGCAGGAACACGACCAGGTTGCTCAGGTCGCCTTTATTTTTCTCTGCGGCCCACATGGCGGGAGCGAGCGCGAGAAGGGTAAGGGTGAGAAGAATCCATCTTTTCATAGTAGTCAGCGTTTGAATGTCTTGCAAATATATAAAAAGTATACAGCGGAGCAAGAGTCGGGTACAAAGTTTTCGTTGTTGTACATGGAGGTTTGCGTCCTGAGAAGTGTGTAGGATTTGAGGCCGAGCCTCTGATGGGAGGGTTAATTGTGGAGAAGGCTGTGAGCGTAGACTCGCTCACAGCCTTCTCTGTATAAAGTGTGCATGTTCTTTAAGGAATCAGCACTTTCTGGGTTGCTACGGCTTGGGCGTCACGGGCCTGAACGATGTAGAGTCCGGTACCCAGCGCACCGAGGTCGAGCGCTTCGGCACGGGTCGAGAGCACCACTTTACCGGCGGCATTATAGACGTTTACATCGGCCTCACGAGAGAGGGAGATGAAACGGCCTGTCTGGGCGATGTTGATACCTTCGGCATCGCTGGCTGTGCCGCTGATACCGGCACCTTCGCCGTAAACCTGCACTTTTATGCCTTGCAGATACATTTCGGCACTGCTCTGGTTACCGTTGAGAATTTGAGCAGTTACAGGCTGTTGCTGGTTGAGTTTGAATCCGCTGGCATTTTCAATGTCCTGTACCTCCCAGGTGCATTGTCCGGCCCCGTGGTAAGAGAGGAAAATGAATGATTTTATATTGGCGCAGTCGACGGTTTCCAACTCTCCAAGACCACCCTTCAAGGCCGGACGGATAGACGATTCGGCCGAGAGGAATACTTCGAGGTGATAGCACGAGGGCAGGTGGAGGAGAATGCTTCCGCCGTTGAACGAGGTATAGGGCGATGCCGGAGCAAGCACGATGGCGCCTTGTTTGGCGTCGGCTCCCAATGTAGCTCCGGTGGAATCTACTCCCGGCAAGTAGCCGTCGGTACCGGCTCCGTAGACGGTGGGCGATACAGTGTTGTAGAGAGGTTCAAAAATATCGGGCTCTACCTCTTCTTGATAGGCGGTAGGTATCATCTTGATGAGCTTGTCGCTGTTGGCGTCGCCCACATATTTGTCGATTTTGGCTTGGGTGTCGAACCACAACCAGCCGTTGGCATCGCAGTCGGCCGGGGTGAAGAGGTTGCCTTGTGCATAGGCGGCCGAGGTGAGCCCGCCGACAAAAAGCAGTGCAAGTGTAACAATTCTTTTCATAGACAATCTTTTTTATTGGTGAATAATTGATGGATTACATTTCGAGCCACGAGGGGTTCTGAGGTATGCCGTGGCGACGTATCTCGTCCCAGGGTATGGGCCAGTAATACTGCATCTCGCGGAAGTAGCGCACCGTGTTGTCGGTGCCGTTGACCGTTTTCTCGCGGTAGACCGTGGGACTGCCGTCCTGGTATTTATAGATGTTCACGCCGCGGAGCGGGTTGGTGCTTCCGCTCATCTTTTCCTCGGCGATGCCCCAGCGCAGGAGGTCCCAGTAGGTCGACTTCTCGAAGGCCAGTTCCACGCGGCGCTCGTTTACGATGTCGTCCCACGTTATCGAGGTATATTCGGGCATGTGTACACGGCGGCGTATCTCGTTGAGCTTGTCCATGGCATCGCCGATGCGTCCCTGTTTGAAGTCAATCTCGGCATAGTCGAGCAGCACCTCGGCATAGCGCCACAAGATGCAGTTCTGGCTACTGGCATAGGTGTCGTCGTTGTCGATTTGCTGTGACTCGTTGACAAACTTTTTCATGTAGTAGCCGGTGCGGGTGTAGGTAGCCTGTTCCGACGATCCGTAGGCTGTGAGGTCGGCACCACGGGTGTAACTGCCGCCCGGACGGTCGTAGATGTAGTGTATTTCGAGCGTCTTCCCCTTGAACGAGCAGCCGTCGTAGAGTACGTTGGCGTAGAAACGGTAGTCGCGGTTGAGGTAGGGGTTGTTCTCGTCGTAGTCGCTGGCCGTTGCGATGGGCTGGCCGCTCACGGTGCGGTATTCGTCGACATGGTTCTGGGTGGGCACATAGGCCGCAAATGTGCCGTAGCACGAGGGGGGGGCGGTTTCACGGTCGAGCTTGTGGCCAAACTCGATATCGTAATTGCCGTCGTCGCTGTGTTGCACTTCCCATATCGATTCTTTGCTGTTCTTGGTCAGGAATATGTTGTGATAGGCTTCGGCGATACCCTCCTGTGTGGTCTCGGCAATTTGTATCAGCTCATACTGGTTGAGAGCCATGAGTGAGTCGTAGGCATTGGCCGCCAAGGTGTACATGCGGTCGGTACGGTCGTCGGGGAAGCCGAGATACGACTCGGCACGGTTTTGGAATTTCACGCCGGCAGCCCAAAAGTAGGTTTTGGCTTTGAGCATGAATGCCGCCCCTTTGGAGGCGCGTCCGGCATCGCTCTCGGGAATGTTGGCATCGAGCAGCGCTGCTGCCTGGTCGGCCTCGGAGGCAATGAAATTGACCGTCTCTTCATAAGTGGCACGGGTGAGTTGCCGGGTGTCGGTGAGTGGGTCGTAAGGCTCGGTGAGGATTATGGGCGCTCCGTACATGCGTAGCAGCAGGTAATAGTAGTAGGCCCTGAAAAAGTGTGCCTCTCCCAGCACCCGTTGTTTGTGGTCGCCTTCCGGAATCTGGTCGGCATTCTGAAACAGTACGTTGATTGAGCGTATCTGGGTGTAGAACGAGCTCCATTTGGTGCGACCACGGGTGGTAAGTTCCTGTTGGCTGCTGCGGAGTATGTCGCCGTAGTCGGCGTTGTACCATTCCGAGCGGCTCACGGTCAACTGGTCGCCATACCAAGGTTCGTATTCCCGACCGATACCTTTCATGATGGTGGTAACGTAGGTGGAGAAGCCGTCGTCCATGTTGCGGTACCAGGGCAGGACATACTCGTCGAGGAGGAGTTCGTCGCCCCAGATGGCATTCTCCGACAGTTTATCGTAGGGTATCTCTTCAAACAGGTCGTTGCAACTTGTCGATATATTCAGCAAGAGGAACGAGAGGAGTGTCGTATATAGCAGTTTTTTCATTGTCATGAAGCTAAAAGTTAGAAACCGAAAGTGAGAGTTACACCATAAGATCGCTGTATGGGATATCCGCGCAGCGATTCGGGGTCGATACCGTCTTCGAGCGAGGAGATGGTAAAGAGGTTGCTTCCTTGCAGGGCAATGCTTACCGAGTTGATTTCCTTCTTTTGAAGCAGTTTGGCCGGCAGGGCATACCCGATGGTGAGCGAACGCAGACGCATATAGTTGCAGTTGCGAATCCAGAAGTCCGACTCTTTGCGGTTGTTGTCGTTTTTCGATGCGAACTTGATGCGCGGATAGGTGGCATCGGGGTTGTCTTCGGTCCAGGTGTCGGTGAGGTGGTAACGCTGGAATCGTTGCAAGCTGCTGCTTTCGAGCGTATAAAGTTCGGTTATTTGTTGCTGGTAACCGGCGACCCCTTGCAACATGGCATTCATGAAGAACCCTTTGTAGCTCAATCCGAGACTCAGACTCATCGAGAAGTCGGGGTAGGCCGAGCTCTTGACGTATACCCGGTCGTTGGCGGTGATGACATTGTCGCCGTCGACATCTTTATATTTGATATCGCCGGGGGCCAGTGTGGTGTTGCCCATGCCGTCCTGGTCGACGGGATAGTTGGCAATCTCTTCCCAGGACTGGAACAGCCCGTCCGACTGGTAGAGCAGCCACAACTGGCTGCTGCGCCCTTTGCGGCGCTGGTGTTCTACAACCGACGATTCATCGCCGTAGTCGAGTACCACGTCGAAGGTTTTCGATACCGTGACACCGATGTCGTACTTGAATTGGCCAATACTGTTCTTATGTGTGAGGGTAAGGTCCCAGCCCCAGGCCTTCACCTTGCCGAAGTTGATGTAGGGTACATTACCTCCCGTACCGGCCGAAGGCGGATAGAGATAGGTGGGGGCATAGGTGAGCATGTCGGTCTTGAAGCGCCAATAGTATTCATAGGTAACGGCAAAGCGGTTTTTCCACAATCCGGCATCGACAGCGATGTTGTAGTCGTGGCTCTTTTCCCATTTCAGATCGGGATTGGGAAAACTGTTGGGGTCGGTGATGATACCCGGCTTGAAATTTCCGCCTATCTGATAACCCGAGCCGGTGGTGTAGACGTAGTTCATGAGATAGCCGAAGTCGGTGAGTACGGCATCACGACCCAGAATACCGGTCGAGGCACGGAATTTGAGGTTGGAGATGACCGGCTGATCCCACGAGCGGAAGAACGACTCGTTGGAGAGTACCCAGGCTCCCGATACGGTGGGGAAGAATCCCCAGCGGTTTTCGGGCGGTAACTTGGTAGAGCCGTCGACGCGGAAACTTGTTTCGAGGAAATAGCGATTGTCAAATCCGTAGGTAAAACGTCCGATGAGCGAGGCCCGTTGGTAGAAATATTCGTTACCCACCAGTTTGCTGTCGGTGGCCGTACCGATGACTTCGGGATACTTCCCGGCCATGTCGTTGTTGGTACCGGTCATGTAGCGGTTGCGGTAGTCCTGGTAGTTGGCCACAAGCATGGCGCTGAAATCGTGCCGCTCGCGGAACGTGTTGGTGTAGTTGATGCCTCCCTCAAAGAGTTTGTTGTCGACAAACTGGTCGCGTTGCGAGAGGCTGATTTTGGCTGTCGGGTAGGTGGTCAGCGGGTCTTCCGATATTTCGCCTGTCTCGCTGTCGTAGAGATAGAGCGTCTCGGGACTGCTGAATGTCGTGTTGATGGAGTTGTTGTTGTCGACGGTAGCTCTCAGATAGACCGACATTCCTTTCAAGAAGGGCAACTCATAATTGAGCGTGGCCGACAGTGTATTGAAGTTGGTCTTGTTGCGGATATAGCCGCCCAGTCCGTCGACAGCCAGCAGCGGGTTGCTGCCGCTGATACTGGCCAGTTCGCCCGAGGTGTATCGCAGCACTTGCAACGGAGAGTAGCTGTATGCTGCGTCGATGGTTGTATAGCTGGTATTTTTGTTGTTGGAGCGGTTTCCGGTGATATCGACCGAGAGGGTCAGTCCCTTGACAATGTAGGCATCGAGTTTGGCCGAATAGTTGAAGCGGTCGCGTCCCACACCGGAATAGAGTCCCTTTATATTTGTATAACCACCCGATATATAATATTTCACAAACTTGTTTCCACCCGATACCGAGAGGCTGTGGAGGGTTGAGTAGCCAAACTTGTCGAGGTAGTCGAGCAGGTTTTCGTCTCCGTAAAGATTGGGGTTGTTCTTGATGGCTTCGAGGTCGTATTTTTCGTAGACGTCGTCGCCACGGGCGTCGACGGCACGGTTGTAAAGGGTGGCAAACTCTTCGGCGTTGAGGAAGTCGGGCAGGCAGGTGGCCTGTTGCAGGTTGAACTGTCCCCGGTAGTTGACGCGCACCTTCTGGTTGTCTTCTCCACGTTTGGTCTTGACCAGGATTACGCCGTTGGCGGCCCGTGCGCCATACACGGCTGCGGCGGCAGCGTCTTTCAGCAGGGAGATGCTTTCGATGTCGTCGGGGTTAAGGTCGGAGAGGCGCATTTCGCCGTCGGAGGTGTTCTCTCCGAAACGGGGCACTCCGTCGATGACGAGGAGCGGCGTTCCGTTGATGCCGCGAATACGAATGTCCGACTCCTTACCCGAGCTGGGGTCGCCGGTCGAGTTCTGTACCGACACACCGGCCACGAGGCCTACCAGGGCTTCGTTGACATTCATTACGGGCATACGTTTCAAGTCTTCGCCCCTCACCACTTCGACCGAACTGGTGAGTGACGACTTTTTCTGTGTTCCGTATCCTACGACAACGATGTCGTCGAGTTGCTGGGCATCTTCTTCAAGGGTGATTTTGAGAGATTGTGTCGTCGGGGTGATGGAGACTTCGTGATTACGGTATCCGAGAAACGAAGCGATGAGCGTCGATTCACTGGCAGGCACCGCCAGGGAGAACTGACCATTGCCGTCGGTGATGGTGGCTGTCGTTGAATCTTTTATCTTCACGGTGGCGCCGGCAATGGGGTTACCCGAAGAGTCGACGATGTATCCGGTAATCTTGGGCGAACTGCTCTCTTGTCCGACGGCTATCGCCGAGCAGAAGAGAGTCAGCAGCAACAGGAGAGAAATATGTTTCATCATAGTTTAAAAAAGGAAATTCAGTTGAACAACTCTTGAATTTTCAGCAGCTGATAGTCATAGAAGTCGCGCGTGGTCTTGTCGCTGGTGCGAGAGCGCTGCTGTTTGTAGAGCGCTTCTATTTTTTTGAGATGGGCAGTCATGACCGGGGCGATGCGGTTATTTTCGATGCCGGGTTGTCCCATGTTGATGCGCAGGAACGAAACCTCTTCTTCTCGCTGGGCCTGGCAGGCAGCGTGGCTGCACGGTACTTCGGGGCTATATCCGAGAGCCATGACATCGGAATAGTCGGCAAGAGCTTTGGCCGAGGTCGATTTCTTTCCCGAAGCCGGGGTGAGGCCGCTGTATTTCACCATGACGGCCAGTGCCGACGATTGAATGAGCCGTTCGGTATCGTTGAGCCGTTTCCCCTGGTAGGAGGCCTTGAACAGTTCGTAGAGGGCATCGTCGAGATAGGTCTCGAGGGTGTAGTTTTTCTTGGCGTTTACCTGTCCGCTCTCGTCGATGCGGTAGAGAGCCGTGCTGTTGAGCAGGCTGCCTACGATGCTGCTGGCCAGTTTGTCGTTGCAGTTGAGGTTGCGGTCGAGTTTCATCATCAGCGGGGTCGGCGTGAGCCAGTCGTTGTAGGTGCGTGCCTGACGCATGAGCCATTGCATGGCTTTCTTCTGGGTGGCTCGGTCGAGATGGGTACGAGCGGCATTCCCGTTGCCTTGTCGGGCATCTTTGAATTCCACACCGCCGATGTAGGTCATCACGTGGCCTATGTGGCGGGTATACTGTTTCACCAGCTGGTCATAGGTCTCGTCGAGATCGTCATAGGGTTCGCCCGGCTCGGCTGCCCATTTTTCCAGGTTGTCCATGATGATTTTCAGGTTGGAGATGGCGTAGTCGCCGGCTCGCAGGTGATCATTGCTCAGGTCTTCGGTCTGGTCGGTGGGGTCGATGATGGCCATGAACTGCTGGGCACCGAACTCGTACATGGGGTCGCCCATTTTCTCAACAATCCAGCGGTTGAGGGTAGGTTTCTCTTCCAAGGGGGTGTCGGCACCGGGAATGAGGCGGTAGCCCCAGGCAATGGCATATATGTCGTAGACTCCCAGTACGGGCGGTGTAAGTTTCACACCCCGCTCGTAGTCGCCCGGTTGAGCGATGTAGTTGTTGCGGGCATAGTCCATGATGCTGGGGGTCGTGCCGTATTTCTGTGTGAAAGAGGGGCTGCGCAGTGAGTCGACGGGGTAGGCGAAACTGGCGCCCATGTTATGCATCAGACCGAGGGTGTGTCCTATCTCGTGCGAAGCGACATAGCGCATCGATTCGCGCATCACTTCGTCGTCGAAGACGGTTTTGCGCACGCGGGGGTCGGTGGCAGCCGTCTGGCAGAAGCGCCAGTTGTGCAGCAGTGATACGATGTTGTGATACCAGATGACATCGGCCGTGAGAATCTCTCCGCTGCGGGGGTCGACAAAACTCGGGCCCATGGCGTTGGCGATGGTCGTGGCAGCGTATTTCACGCAACTGTAACGCATGTCGTCGGGGTCGAAATCGGGGTCGTTCTTGGGATAGTCGCGGGCCTGAATGGCATTTTTGAATCCGGCTGCTTCAAAAGCGGTGTTCCAGTCTTCGATGCCCTGTTTTACAACATCTCTCCACTTGTCGGGGAAAGCGCTGTCGACATAGAAGATGATGGGCTTTTGCGGCTCCACAAGTTCGCCGGCGAAATAGCGTTCACGGTCTTCGGGTTTCGGTTCGAGACGCCAGCGGTGAATGAAGGTATATTCGTCGACCTTGTCTTTCTCGGTCGTATAGTGCGAACGGTCGCTGTAAAAGTAGCCTACGCGGTTGTCTTGCAGACGCATGGGCATGGGCTCGTCGGGCAGGACGATAAACGAGCGGTGCACCTGTACGGTATAGGGCTCATCCATCGGAGAGGTGTTGAAGGTAAGCGAACTTTTTATCTCGATATTGCGCGGGAAAGTTTTTACTTCGTTTATCGATGAGGCGTTTGAGACGAACGACCCTTTTATGCCGCTGTCGCCACCCAATAGCTTGGCAAGAGGGTTTGACGGTTTTATCGGAGAGATACATTTTTCATTTCCGCCGAAAAACGAGGTTACGTCGATAACGACATTGCCTTTGTTGCGAGCCTCGATTTTGAAGGCTTTCAGTACGGGGTTCAGGAAGTTCTTGTCAAAAGCTGCCGCTATCGATTCGTTTTCGTCGACGCTGTTCTGTGTCTGTACCTTGTGCAGGTATACATTGATACTGTCGCAGCTGAGTTGCAGCAAGATGGGCTGGGTGGCCATCTGCCCGGCTACGAAGTCTTGTGTGTTGCTGGTGGCAGCGATACGGTTCGACAGCATATAGGTATGAGCAAAAGCCGAGTCGGGAATCTCCCAATAGAGTTTCTTTTGGGGCGTGAAGTGGGTGGTCAGGAGGCCCTCCCGGGTGACGGCATCTTTTATCAGTTTGTGATATTCAACGCTGTCTTTATTTTCCTTGGGTTTGGGAACGACCAGTGTCGTGTCGCTTTTCTTTCTCAGCAACTTTTTCCGTTTGGCCATGGCCTCTGTCGATATTCCCGACAGAATGCCAATCGTAAGCAAAAAACAAATAAGGTTTACGTTAAAGAGTCTCATGTCTGATGATGTTGGTGTATTAATGTGATGTTTTCTGCATAAAAAAAGAAGAAATTTTTTTTGCTCAAACATTTTTATACCTTTGCAAATATATGCAATAATACAAAAAAACTCGATTGCTATGAGAAAAATTACCTTTTTTTTAATGTTTGTATTATTTGCTTCCGTATTGAAAGCAAATAATGAGGTGATGCTGACATTAACGGCAGAGGCGGGGAAGACGCTCGACTTCTCCATCTATTTTGCCGAACCGTCGCAGACCTTGAACGTCGACTGGGGTGATGGCGAGTTGAAAGCCTATGAGAATATAGCCTCGGATCCCAACGTCGACTGGCCCACCACCGTATCGGGAACGGTAGCCGGTAATGGCACGGTAACCTTGTATGCAACCCCGAGCCTGCTGACCTCGTTTGAAACGCTGGGCTCTACCGAAGGTTCGAAAATCTCGGCCATTGATTTGTCGAAAGTGACAAACCTGACGAGCCTGACCCTGTCGAGCCACGCACTGACAAGTGTCGACGTGAGCGCCTTGACACAGCTGGAAACCCTGTACCTGAATAACAACCAGTTGACGAGTGTCGATTTGAGCCAGAACACCCAGGTGTCGACCCTTCATCTCGAAGGCAATGAACTGGCAACGGTTGATCTAAGTGCCCAGACTATGGTGAAGACCCTCTATCTGTCGGACAACACGCCTCTGAGCAGCGTAGTATGGCCCGAGAGCTCGACGACGTTTGCCAACCTGTATGCGCTGAACTTGCCGAATCTGACGGGAGCCGTTGATTTGAGCACCTATGAATCCCTGACGTTTGTCAATCTCAATAACGGCGGAATGACATCTATCGACGTGAGCGGTCGCGTCATGACCTCGTTGTTCTTCATGAATGCTCCGGTAACCGAGGTGAAGGTAGACAGTGTGAAGACGACGCTGACCTGCACCGGCACGCGCCTTACCCCGGCCACCCTGCCGCAGTTGGCACCGCGCAACTATAACTATGCGCCGCTGGCTGCCTATGAATTGGGCGAAAGCATAGAGGTGGGCGAATCGCTCGACCTGTCGAGCCTGGTATCGGCCGACGACGTAGCGACCTATACTTGGAAATATGCTTACGGTACACCGGTTCCGACCGAAGCCTATACTGTATCCGATGGAGTAACCACCTTTACATCGGCACTCGACAGCGCGGTGTATTGCGAGATTACCTCGACACTCTTCCCCAAACTCACTGGAGCCAGTGCTTATAAGACGACAATGATAAATGTCGTGGCAGCCGAATCCTCTCCGCAAGAGG
>OBAQ01000466.1_pt1 | contig 38222 bp, 27 predicted proteins | sample 1517821 | NCBI WGS metagenome assembly OBAQ01 (sample SAMN04571705, study PRJEB22368) | human gut metagenome | biome: human gut; material: stool | host: Homo sapiens | place: Luxembourg | collected 2012-09-27
AGCGACTATGATTTATATCCGATTATTGGAACTTCTTTTGAAGGGCGTAACGAGAAACGTTGTCAGTCGCCTATCTCGGCACTCAATGCCGAGAATATAGCTGTTACGGGCGAAGGGGTCTTTGACGGCTCTGGCGATAAATGGCGTCCTGTCAAGAAGATGAAAATGACCGAACGTCAATGGAAAGACCTGTTGAAGTCGGGTGGTAAGGTCGATGCTGCCGGTAAAATATGGTATCCCGATGCCGGTGCGTTGAAAGCTTCGGAGTTGATGGCTCAGAAAGGTGCCACTCAATCGTTGATAAGTGATGACCAGTGGGAGGAGATGCGCGTGTGGCTACGCCCTGTGCTGGTAAGCATCAGAAAGAGTAAGAAGGTGCTGCTCGAAGGCGTAACCTTCAAGAACTCTCCTGCTTGGTGTATTCACCCCCTCTCGTGCGAATCGTTGATTATAAACGATGTGAAGGTTTTTAATCCCTGGTATTCGCAGAATGGTGACGCTCTCGATGTGGAGTCTTGTAAGAATGTGTTGGTATCGAACTGTCTGTTCGATGCCGGCGATGATGCCATCTGCCTCAAATCGGGTCGCGACGAAGAGGGCCGTCTCCGGGGTGAGCCTTGCGAGAATGTCATTGTCAGAGACAACGTTGTACTGCATGGTCATGGAGGCTTTGTTATCGGTAGCGAGATGTCGGGCGGTGTGAAGAATGTATCCGTGTCGGGCTGCTCCTTTGTAGGCACCGATACAGGATTGCGTTTCAAGAGTGCCCGTGGTCGAGGAGGTGTTGTGGAGAATATCCACATCAGCGATATCAACATGATAAACATCTCGGGCGATGCATTGACGTTTGACCTCTATTACATGGGAAGCGATGCCAATCAGCAGATTCCTCCCGTCGATGAAGGAACGCCGCTCTTCAAAGATATATTCATCTCCGATGTCTATTGCCGGGGCGCTGGCCGTGCGGCCGGTTTCAACGGACTGCCCGAGTTGCCCGTGCGTAATATACAGGTAGAGAACATGGTGGTAACCGGTGCCCGCAACGGCGTGGTTATCAGCCGTGTCGACGGGGTGAAAATGTTGGGCCTTGACGTTGAAGCCGACGGCCCTGCCGTGCAGATAGAGAATGCCTCCGATGTTACCATTAACGGAAAGCATTATGATGAGGTAGGGGCGAAAGAGACTCTTGCTCTCTGACCTTGTCATTGCGATATAAATACCGACGACCGGAGCAGGCACAGCGTGTCGCTCCGGTCGTCGGTGCGTTCAGGCCCATTGGGCAGGGGGCATTGTGCCCCGAGAGTTTCCCTCACCACGGTTTTGTGTGAGGGTATATGAGAGTTATTCGATATAAATCATCTTTTTGGTCATACCCCCGTCGATAGTGATGTTTTCGCCGTTGATGAAGTCGTTCTCTTCCTGGCAGAGAAACAGACACATGCGGGCTATGTCGTCGGGGCGTCCCACACGTCCCGACGGATGCTGGGCATGATCTTCGGGGCGCAATGCCTCGTAGTTGCCGTTCTCAATCCAGCCGGGAGCAATGGAATTGACCGTGATGTGCAGCGGCGCCAGCGACAGAGCCAGGGCATGGGTGAGCGAGTAGATGCCCCCCTTTGAGGCAGCATACCCTTCGCTGCCCGGTTCGCTCATCAGGTAACGGGTCGAGGTAATGTTGACAATGCGTCCGTAAGCAGGAGGTTCGGGTAGCGAACGGCGGTGGCGGGCCAGTTCACGGGCTGTGATGAATGTCGGACGCAGATTGGTGGCAATGATGCGGTCAAACTCTTCGATGGAGGTTTCGGTGAGTGGCGAAAAACGGCTGATACCTACATTGTTGATAAGGATATCGATGTCGCCCCAGGTCGCGAAAATATTGTGCAGGCAGTCAGTCAGTGCGGTACTGTCGCACACGTCGAGCGGGTAGAAGCGGGCCCCTGTCTGTTGGGCTGTGAGGGGACCGTTTTTGGTATCGATGTCGCAAAAAGCTACCCGGCAGCCGGCGTCGCGAAACGCCTTTACCACGGCTTTGCCTATGCCTGCGGCTCCGCCGGTAACAAATACTCGACGGGGTGGAAATTTCACATCGAGGTGGCCCGGTCGTGGTCCGGTCGCGAAAATCTTCTTTACTTTACTTTCCGATTTGCGGGAAGCATACTCTTCAAATTTTTTTTCGAGATAGTTATCAGCCATTTTATATGTCGTTTATAAAAGCGCAGCGGGCAGTTTAGCCGGTTGTTGCGTCGTGACAAAAGTAAACAAAAGTTTGTTTTTATTGCCCGTCTTGCGACAACTCGATAAGAATAAATAAGAAAAATTGCGTCATAAATCGAGAGAAAAGCTTAATTTTACACCCGATAATGTCGGAAAAGCATTTTTATGCCTCCGATTTTTGAGAAAGTATAACCATGAAAAGAAAATCTATTAAAAACAAGAATCGATGAAGAAACTATCAGTCCTTGTCTTGGGTCTGTTGTTCCTGGCCGGTTGTGCCGAGAAACCTTCGACCCAGAAACCCGAGAAAGAAGATGTATTGAAAGCCCTCCGCTTGGCAAATGACTATTTTATGGAGAAGTGGAGCGACCCCGGTGAGGAGATTCCCTATCCGTCGCGCAAGCGCAACTATGAGACCAATGTGTGGACCCGTGCTTACTACTACGAAGGTCTTATCGACTTGTGGGAGATTGACCCCCAGCAACGCTATCTCGACTATATGTTGGAGTGGGGCAACAAGCACGACTGGAAACTGCGCGGTACCAAGAACGGCTGGAAAACCCGCAATGCCGACAACCAGTGCGCCGGTCAGGCCTATATCTATCTCTATGAGCTCGACCCCGAAAAGCCCGAGCATTATATTGCCAATATCAAGACCTCCATCGACTCGATGATGGTTACCGACAAAATCGACGACTGGCACTGGATTGATGCCGTGCAGATGGCGATGCCCATCTTTGCCCAACTGGGAAATATCACCGGCGACACGGCCTATTACGAGCGTGCCTATGCCATGTACAATTACACCAAGACCCGCCACGGAGCCAATGGTCTTTACAATCCCGAAGATCAACTGTGGTGGCGTGACGGCGATTTCGATCCTCCCTATACCGAACCCAATGGCGAAGACTGCTACTGGTCGCGGGGTAATGGCTGGATTGTCGTAGCCATGGTGCGCATGCTCGAACTGTTGCCGGCCGATGAGCCTCACCGTCAGGAATATGCTACGATGCTGGTCGATATGTGCGAAGCCCTGAAAAAGGTACAGCGCGAAGACGGTCTGTGGAATGTCAGCCTGCACGACCCCAATAATTACGGAGGAAAGGAATTGACAGGAACGGCCATGTTTATCTATGGAATGGCTTATGGTGTCAACAACGGTCTTCTCGATGCTGCCGAGTACGAACCCGTTATCTACAAGGCCTGGAACGCCATGGTGAAAGATTGTCTCCACCCCAACGGTTTCTTGGGTTATGTACAGGGGTCGGGTAAGGAGCCGAAAGAGGCTCAGCCCGTTACCTATGACCGCGAGCCCGACTTCGACGACTTCGGTTTGGGTGCTTTCCTGATGGCCGGAACCGAAATCTACAAGATGAAATAAGCGAAACGCTGTTTCTCATACAGGAAGAGGGGGTACTGCTTTTAATGCAGTACCCCTCTTCTTATTCGAAGGTAACTTGTGGACCTTTTAGAGCGAAATTCTGTTGGGGAGAATTTTGCGAAGAGTGGCCCGTGTCATGATTCTGTTGCTTAAAAAACTGATGATGTAGCCGGTGATGCAGGCGGCAATGATGGTTCCTTCGCGCACCCCTTCAACCTTATGGGCCAGCAAGAGCGACAATATAAGAGCCAAGGTTACCAATGATATGTCAAAGACCACTTTCATTTTACCGAAATCTTTGTTGTAGCGACGTGAAGCGTAGTTGACAAACCCTTCGGCACTCATCATGGCAACCCGGGGTTTTATTTCCAATACCACACCCACGGCTTGTATCAGGCAGCCCAACAGTAATATGACGATGGAGATGATGTAGTGTTGTGGTTGCAGTGCCGAGGTAAGTACCATGTTGAGGTCGATAAAAACACCGAAGAGAAACGAAAAGGGAATTTGGAGCAATATCTCTATCGTGTCGCGGCGGTTCATTCGGTCACGTACAAACCAGAATTGTCCGATAATGAGCAACAGATTTATGATGAATGTCCATGTCCCCAGTGAAAAAGTTGTGTTCAGACTTAATACGTAATTGACGCTCGAAATGGGGGTCGTTCCGAGAGACGAACGCAGAATGAGTACAATACCGGCGGCAAGAAAATAGAGGCCAACCACAAATAACAGATATCGTTTTAACATCTTTTTCATAATCCGATTTTTTGATGTGCAAAGGTACAAATAAAACAGATTGAGTGTAATCTCTTATGTGAAAGAGCATTGGTAAAAAAAGTTTAATAGCGGCTGCTGTCAGAAACTGGACGTATGATGAGAGCATAAAGCCTGTTAGGACAGTAAGTCTGCTGTATCTTGCAAAACAGTATCTTGTATTGTAAATATAAGATTATAAATATATTGTGACCTTTTAGTCTGCTTATCTAATGAGCACGAGGAGATAACAGAGGTCGTTGCGTTGTATTGCTGTATTGTGGGGATGGAATAAGCAATGTAAAATACATTTGTTATTACATATATAGATATTTTTAGATTTTTTTTCTCTCATTGATTATATCTTTGCCTCGCAGAGTCTTATCTATTGAGTTTCCCTATGCACAAGGAAAAAAGACCCTGTTATATAACTATTGAAATATCCATGAACGAGATTCTCATTATTATCTTCCTTATTTTACTGAATGGACTTTTTTCAATGTCGGAGATGGCCGTGGTATCGGCCCGCAAATCGAGCCTGGCTTCTGATGAAAAGAAAGGTAGCAAGTCGGCGAAAACAGCCTTGAAACTGGCTTACGAACCCGAAAAATTCTTGTCGACCGTGCAGATAGGCATTACGCTCATTGGGATTCTCACCGGTATCTATTCGGGAGCGACATTGTCCGACGATTTTGCTTCGTTGCTGTTGAAGTGGCAGGTGCCGGCAATATATGCTCAACCGTTGGCACAGACCATCATAGTCATTCTGGTTACCTACTTTACCATCATCTTTGGCGAGTTGGTTCCTAAACGCATAGGCATGAGTTCGGCCGAACGCATATCCAAACTGATAGCACCTTTCATGTATTTTGTATCAATCGTGGCGGCACCTTTTGTGTGGATTCTGGCGAAAAGCACTTCTGCCATTTTCCATCTTTTGGGCATAAAAGATGGTGGCAGTAAGGTTACCGAAGACGAGATAAAGTCTATCATACAAGAGGGTGCCGAAGATGGAGAAGTGCAGGAGGTCGAGCAGGATATCATGGAAAGAGTTCTTATCATGGGCGACCTGAAAGTCAATGCCCTGATGACCTATCGTACCGATATGGTGGCACTCGATATTGCCATGAGCCGCGAAGAGGTGAAAGCCGTGGTGCAGGAAACCGTGCACGAGATGTATCCCGTAGTCGATCGATCGTTCGACGATGTAAAGGGTGTCGTTTCGTTGAAGAGCCTGGTTTTCCACCTCGATGATGAAAATTTCGATTTTCGTACCGTCATTACGCCGGCGACCTTTTTTCACGAGACAATGAGTGTATATGACGCCTTGGCGCAGATGAAGGAGAAACGCATCAGTCAGGCGTTGATATGCGATGAGTTTGGTAGTTGCCAGGGTATTATTACATTACGCGACATCCTCGAAGGATTGGTAGGATCGATAGAGAGTCCGCACGAAGATCCGGATATTGTCAAACGAGCCGATTCGGAAAGTTGGTTGGTCGATGGCCAATGTCCGTTTTATGATTTCCTGACATACTTCGGAAAAGAAGAGTTGTATGAGCAAGCCAGTTATAATACCATAAGTGGCTTGTTACTCGACCTGTTGGAGCACATACCTCATGCCGGAGAGAAAGTGTCATGGAACGGCTTTACATTTGAAATTGTTGATATGGATGGTGCCCGCATCGATAAGGTATTGGTAGAACGTACCGATACAACTGCCACGACAGTAGAGTAGTGATATTCTGCAAGATAAAAACAATGGAGGCAAGCTTTTTAGCTTGCCTCCATTGTTTATGGAAAATGCGGGTGTTGCATTTATTTATTGGGAGACAGGTCCTGTTTGACGACTTGCCCTGCCATATTGTACCAATTTCCATTTTTGTAGAGGAGGACTCGGCCGTTCAGAAGGATTTTTCTTCCTTTTTCCCCTTCAATGCCTTTTTTTGTTATGTCGGTAACACCGCTGGTAGAATCTTTGCAGAAGAGAGTAATGGCAAGAGCACATTGCTTACCGGCTACGGTGAATCCGATGGTGCCGGTTGCCGGCTGGTCGGCAAATTCTATGGTGTGTGACGTAAGTTGGGCTGTACCGTTCGCATCTTTGGCCGGAAATACATATTCGGTACTGTTGTATGTCGTGCCGTTAAGTTCGCTGATGTAGGCATCGGCTTCGGCATAATTGTCGTATCCGTAAAATTTGATTTTATCTACCGCAATTCCTTTGGGCAGGTTGATGATGTATTTTACTCCGGCCGAATATTTGATGCTTTTGACGGAAGAGAGTCCTGTTGCATAACCCTTTCCTTTCTCGTTGGATATGCTGATTCCGTCGGCGAAATTATAAAACGTAGAGGTGCCGCTGGTTGTGGTGCCCGTGTAAGTGTCCGATGTTAATGCATAGGTGGTGTAACCTGCCGACTCCTCTTGATCTTTGATGCGCTGCAACCAGGCGGGGTATTCTACATTGATGACATTCATGCACCAACTTCCCAGGAATTGGTAGCTTGTGCGTCGGGCCGCATTCAGAGAGGTGGGTATGGAGAGACCTTTGCTGTCGATTTCAGGTTCAGAATCTTCAAAGTTGTAGAGGAATCGATAATAAAGATGTTGATATCGGTCGTCATAGATGGCATATATGGGTTGATAGGCCATTTCGGGGCGGTACGAGGTAGTGGCAATTTCATATTCGGTGTATGTGTAGGTTTTGCCACCGGTCGTGTAAGAGCGGGACTTGTTGCGATTTCTCAATTTGGTAAAGAAGGCATTGTACGTTTGTTCTCCTGTTTCGCCGCCCAATTGTATAAAACGGCCCCAGATAGCACTGCCGGCCTTGTCGATGACTCGGCGGTCATTTTCTCCGTTATCGTTGGTAAACTCTTCAATGGCTTTGCTTTCGATTTTGTGGGCATCGAGCCATTCGACGGCCGATGTTATGGCGGCCTTTAACTCTTCCGACGGGTTTTCTATGGTCATCAGAAACGAGAGCAGACTGGCCGATTCGCTGCCGCTGATAGATGGCAACTCGTGTGGCCGGCCTTCGGTAGGCAGGAATGTCGTTGTGTCGTGTTGGGCACACCAGGCTGCTTTGGTGCCATTGTCGTCGACCTGGCATTTGATGATTACCTCCAATCCTTTCTGGAAGGCTGCCTCGCAACGTGCACGGGTCTCGGCATCGACGAGGTTCTCAAAGTCGCCTTTATTGCCGATGATCTCTTGCAGGAGTTTCATGACATTGGTCGTCAGGTTGTCGTTGAAGGTGATGTAGTCCTGATAGCTTCCGTTGCCCGATAGCGGCCAATATTGCGACCAGCCGCCACACCCTTTCTCCGCTCTGAAAATAAGGTCGAGAGCTTTTAAGAATGCTGTTTTGTATTTCTCGATGCCGGTCTGTTTGTAGACTTTGGCCAGGAAGCGCATCTCTTGTGTAGTGGCGGTGTTGTCGAGGCAGGAGTGTTCGTTGCGCTTGTTATAGAGCGCTTGTTTTTGTGCAGAGGTGAGTTTGTGTAACTCATCATTTTTCATCCAGCCACCGCTGACCTTCTGTACATACAATACGTCATCGGCAATACGCTGGGCTTCGTCTGTTCCATACCATTCGGTACCCATTTTTCCCGAACATACCTGAGACCAAGAGAGCGTAGATACATCTTGGGCCTGTATCGAAAATGTGCAGGCCAACAGGTACGAAGATAAAACTAAAAGAGCCTTTTTCATCGTAGTAGATTTTAGGGGGTGAATGTATATCGTGTCGGTTTTGATATTGTGTGGAATATTCGGGGGAGTTAAGGAGGAACAAGTCTTAATAGGTCAATATTTCGAGGCCGTTCTCGGTCATCAGGAAGGTGTGTTCCCATTGGGCCGAGGGTTTCTCGTCTTCGGTAACGACTGTCCAGCCGTCGTCTTCGTCGATGAAGACGTGCCAACTGCCCATGTTTATCATGGGTTCGATGGTGAATACCATTCCCGGAACCAGCAGCATACCGGTGCCTTTACGGCCGAAGTGGAGTACCTCGGGCTCTTCGTGGAAAGCAAGCCCCACGCCATGCCCGCAGAGGTCGCGTACGACCGAGAAGCCGTTTTTTTCGGCGTGTCTCTGTATGGCGTTGCCGATGTCGCCTACAAAGCCGAAGGGTTTGGCCGCCCGCATACCTATTTCGAGACACTCTTTGGTGACACGCACCAGTTTCTCTTTTTCGGGAGTCGTTTTCCCGATGATGAACATACGGGAAGCGTCGGAATAGTAACCGTTGAGAATAGTCGACACGTCGACATTGATGATGTCGCCCTCTTGCAGAATCTCATCTTCGCTGGGTATGCCGTGGCACACCACTTCGTTGATGGAGGTGCATACGCTTTTGGGAAAGCCTTCGTAGTTGAGCGGTGCAGGAACGGCGCCGTGTGCTACCGTGTAGTCGTAGACCAGACGGTCGATTTCGGCGGTCGACATTCCGGCTTTGATTTCTTTGGCTACCAGGTCGAGAACGCCGGTGTTGACGGCACCGCTGCGGCGTATGCCTTCGATTTGTTCGGGGGTCTTTATCAGGCTCCGGCTGGGCACAAGGCAGCCGTGATTCTGGAAGAAGAGAATCTTCTTGTCGAGTTCGGTGAGCGGAGCCCCTTTGGCGATTTTCCAGTTGTTGATGATTTTCCTTGGCATAATGTATGGTTTTCAAACGAAAGGCGATGCCGGGCCATATAACGACGAGTGTGGTTGTCTGCTCATTGATGGGCCGCGGGCTCTGTCTCCTCCCTCAAAGATAGGCATTATCTGCTGTCGATATTCTCTTTTAATGAAAATTTCGACGGTGCTCTTTTTTTGAACGGTAGAGAAGGGCGGAGAAGAGAGTTTTCGCTATCTTTGTTTCTCGGTCTAAATAGTTGAGTTATGAGACATTCCTCAAAAACAGAACACAAATGGTGGTGCATACTCTGCCTTTTTATTCTATGGCCCGGTGTGGCCTCATTGCGGGCGCAGGAGGTTACGCCCTGCTACGAGAACCGTTTTGAACGGCCGCTTCTCGATGTGATGCGTGAGATAGAACAACACTTTGGCGTGCGTCTCAAACTGGATACAACGGCTATGGCCGGGCAGATGCTTACCTATGCCGATTTCCGCATCCGACCCTATTCGTTCGAGGAGACGATGCAGAATGTGCTTTCGCCCGTAGCATACCGGTATGAGCGGCAGAAGAAGAATACCTACAAGGTAAAACCTTATGAGTATTACCGGCGTACCCCGGCCGATGGAGAAAAACTCATAGCCTGGCTGCACGGAAAGTATCACAACCGGGCGGAGTGGGAACAGCGCCGCACGCTTCTGTTGCAGGATTTCAGGCGACTCCTGGGCATCGACCCTCTCCTTGAAAAGTCTGTGGCATCGCCCCGTTATGTCGAAGGGAAAGTCCGCAAGTACGATGGTTATACGGTACAGAATTTTGCATTGGAAACCCTTCCCGGCCTCTATGTCTGCGGCTCGATATATGCACCGCGGAAACGGGGAGACCACCCGCTCATCATGATGCCGGCCGGCCACTGGGTCGGAGCCCGCTACAATCCCGATATGCAGTACCGCTATGCGGTACTGGCCCGTGCCGGTGCCGTGTGCGTATCGTTCGACCTTGTGGGGTGGGGTGAGTCGGAGATGCAGCTGGGCAGTGCGTCGCACACCCATGCACTTGCACAGCCCCTGCAATGCCTGTGGGGCATGAAGATTCTCGACCGTATGCTCTCCGACCGCAACGACATCGACACGACACGCATCGGGGTGTGTGGCGGCTCGGGAGGTGGAACCCTCTCGGTCTTCCTCACGCTGCTCGACGACCGATACACGGCAGCGGCGCCGGTTATGTCGTTTACATCGCACTTCGACGGTGGATGTCCGTGCGAGAGCGGTATGGGTACAACCCGGGCCTGCGGAGGAACCTGCAATGCCGAGCTGGCAGCCATCTTTGCCCCCAAACCCATGCTTGTTGTCTCCGACGGTGGCGACTGGACGGCCAGCGTGCCTACACTCGAATATCCCTTCCTGCAAGATATCTACGGCTATTATGGTGCTGCCGAAGCGGTGCGTAATGTGCACTTCCCCGAGGAGCGGCACCAGTTTACCCCTACCAAGCGGCGGGCGGTCTATGATTTCTTTATCGACGTTTTCGGCCTTGATGCCCGACGTTGCGACGAGAGTCGGGTAACCATCGAGACGCCCGAACAGTTGCAGATGTTTGGCTCTGCCGCTTCTCTTCCCGAGGGGGCCCTCCGTTCGTGGGAGGAGTTGATGACGACCCTCTCTCGCTGAGCCTGAGGTACGAATCCTTTACACAACGAAGGCACCTCCCTATACGAGGTGCCTTCGCTGTATAGATATGACGCAAAAAATCAGTGAATAAAACGCGGACGGAGGAAGAGGTGGCGGTAGAGTTTGTACCATACGATGCGCCATCGTATATGCTTGTATTTTTGGTGCCACAATGCCGACACTTCGCGTTGCCGGGCCGGGTCGTCGATGCGTCGTAGAGCCCGTAGGGCATGGCGGGCTATGCGCCCTTCGACAGCCCAGCGGGTGCGGCGGGGCAGGGCGATGCGGGCCAACAGTATGTCGTAGAGCCGTAGCAGCTCTACCAGGGCGGTGCCGTCGCGATGGGTCGTGCGGGTAACCTTTACGTTGTGCTGCCTGAAATTGTTCAATGCCTTGTTGATGTGAGCCACTCTGCCTTGGCGGGCTATCTCTACCCAGAACAGCCAGTCGCCGTTGAGACGGAATCCGGTGTAACTCCTGTCTCTGGGAAGTGCCGACTTGCGGAAGACGACCATGCTGGCGTTGTATATCGTGTTGCATCGCAACATGTTGGCGACGACAAACTCCTCCCCGTCCCATATGTCACACTCTCGTCCCCGGGAGTAGGCTTTCTTCATGCGTTTCTTCATCGGGCGGCTTTCGGCGTCGACGAGGCGGCTTTCGGTGTAGGCCAGTGTGCAGGCGGGGTCCTGGTCGAGCTGTTCCACGCAAGCGGCCAGGAAGTCGGGCTCGGCAAAATCGTCGCTCTCGGCAATCCATATGTATTCACCTTGCGAGAGGTCGAATCCTTTCTGCCATTGCACGAATGTCGACCCGCTGTTCTGTTCGTTATATACGATGTGGGTGATTCTCTCGTTGCCGCGGTAGCGCTCGATGACTTCCCGGGAATTGTCGGGCGAACAGTCGTCGAGAATGATGATTTCAAAATCGCGCCAGGTTTGGGCCAATACCGAGTCGATGCGCTCCTGCAAGTAGGGGGCATGGCGGTAGTTGGGTATGATGACCGAGACTTTTGCCATAAATCGGAATTTCGGGTAAAGATAACGTAAATTTCTTGAAGCACCGGTTTCCTGCCGGGTATGGAGCGGGGCCGGTACGGGGTAGGGAGAATATCCTATCGTATCACTTTGCTTTTGCCGCTCATCGTGTCGATGTCGATGCGGATAATCTCGGTGCGGTGAAACGATTTCTCGGCATATTTCAGCCCCACCGCTTTGTCGTCGGGGGAGTATTTGTCGAGAATCAGTTCGAGAGCCCGGCGGCGTTCGCTTTCGGGCAGTCCCACCGAAGCCTTTCCGCAGAGTACGATGCTCTCGTAGGCGGTGGTGAATTTTTGCGAGTAGACTTGTGTCTTTCCCACGACACAGAACGATACCTCCTTATGGGCGGCGATGCAGCGCAGTTTCCGCCCTTCGGGTGCGCAGTGTATGTAAAGGCTTCGGGAGCCGTCCCACACATAGTTGACCGGTATGCCGTAGACCCTTCCGTCGGGGTCGAGCAGCGAGAGTGTACCGTATTCGCCCTCACGCAGCAGTTGGAAAGCTTTCTCTTCGGTAAGGAGCCGGTCTTGCCGGCGCACGTCGTGATTGTCGTATGTCATGGCAGGTATGCTTTTCTGACGAAATTTGGTTTTACAAAGATAGTGAAAGGCGAGAGCAGAGGCAAAGAGAAAACGAAGTTTTCGTCGATGACTATGCCGAGCCGCCTCCTGTCTTCTGAAAAGATAGTGAAGGTCGGGGACCGAAACAAACGGGAAATACCTTCCTGCCGAGATATTGGTGTTACCTATAAAAAATCCCGGGGCGTGCAATAAACACGCCCCGGGGTATGAGAAGATAGCTCGATGCGATATACTTGTCGCCTTGAGTTATCGGATGTCGATTTGGTGTGTTACCGGTTGCATGATGAAGGTGAAGGTGCGGTCTCCATAGGGCAGACGGTATTTTTTCTGCGGCCAGGCACCCCAGCTGTTTACGCAGCCCAAACCCATCTGGCGGAGGTCAATGCAGAAGTTGGTTACCTCCGACGGGGCAATCTCTGGTGAATGCCACTGCCGTTTTTCTGTTCCTTCGTCGAGAGATTCGATGGTGTAGTGCAGGGCCGATGCCGAGAAAGGCTCTTCGGCATAGAAGAGAAGTCCCGTGCCCGATGGGTTGAGCAGTTTCCACCATCTAATGTCGCTCTTGGTTCCGTTCTCCTGCGGACGGATATAGGGATAGAACTGCTCCTCGACGCTCTGGCGGTACAGTCCTATCGGGGTGCAGTCGTGGCGGTCGATGTAGTTCTCGCCCGGGCCACGGCCATAGTATTCGATGGTCTCGAATTCTTTCGGCATGGGCAACTGCATGCCAAACCGGAACATTTCCGATTCTTTGGCCTCGGGTGTGGTCTTCATCGCCATGGTTACTTTCACGGCGCCGTTATTGGCAATGAGGTAGGTGAGTGAAAGGGTGGCCTTTACACCCGGCATTGCATAGCTTGCCTCGACGGTCACTTGACCGTTACAGGGACGGGCGTGCAGCGATTGCAGTTTCATCTCGGGGTTTTTCCAGGCAGCAAATTTCTTTTGCAGACCGGCACCGAAATCGTTGTCGGTAGGGGCTCTCCAAAAGTTGGGAGTGAGGCATTCGCCCTCTTTCAGGAACGGTGTGCCGTTTACGTCGTAACGCGAGAGGAAACCGCTGCGTCGGGTAAATTCAATGCAGAAGTTTTTCCCTTTGACGATGAGGTAGTTGCGGTCGTTTTCGAGCAGCGTTACCGTGTCTGTGGGGGCATTGACGGCACGACTGTTTTCCAATGTCATGTCGGGAACAATCCGGGAGGTGAGAGAGAGTTGGTTGGAGGCAACGGCGTGTCCGGCGGGAATCACGCCCTCCCGGTCGCGTTGCCGGTAGGTAACGTTGAGCAGCCATTCGTGGGTCGGGTCGAGTTCGCCCAAAGGCAGGTCGAGGGTGCATCGTTGTTGCGGAGCCACGGCAAGAGAGTCGATGCGGCCGGTACGCACCACTTTTCCGTCGGAGAGAAGTTCCCATTCCAGCGTGTAGGCCGAGAGGTCGCGGAAGAAGTATTCGTTGAATACTTCGATGCGTCCCCGTGAGGCGTCGGCTAGCGAAGTCCAGATGTTCTGGTAGAAGTGTCCCACTTCGTACATGTGCGGATTGGGGCGCCGGTCGGGGCTTATCAGTCCGTTGTCGCAGAAGTTGAAGTCGGAGGCATCGTAGCGGTTGAAGTCGCCTCCGTAGGCGTAGATGTCAACGCCGTTTTTCCCTTTCCAGCGAATCGACTGGTCGACGAAGTCCCAAATGAATCCGCCCTGGAAGTGCGGGTATTTCCTTATCAGTTCCCAATATTCCTTGAATCCCCCTTCGGAGTTGCCCATTGCGTGCGCATATTCGCATAGAATGAGCGGCTTGCTCGGGTTGCTCTTACTGTATTTTTCCGAGCGTCCGTAGTCGAGATACATCGGGCAGTAGATGTCGGTATATTCGTTGGTCCGTGCTTGCTCATATTGTATGGGGCGAGAGGGGTCTTCGGCTTTTATCCAGCGGTAGACCTGCTCGAAGTTCTCGCCGAACCCGGCTTCATTTCCCATCGACCACACGATGATACTGGGGTGGTTGAAATTGCGTTGTACGTTGCGCTGGTTGCGTTCCATGTGAGCCAGGGCATAGTCGGCCCGTTTGGCCAGGGTGCGTTCGCCATAGCCCATGCCGTGCGATTCGATGTTGGCCTCGGCCACCATATAGAGGCCATACTGGTCGCACAGGTCATACCAAAGGTTGTCGTTGGGGTAGTGACTGGTGCGCACGGCGTTGACGTTGAAGCGTTTCATCATCTGTATGTCCTGTATCATGCGTTGGGGTGATACGACATAGCCGCCGTCGGGGTCGAGTTCGTGGCGGTTTACACCCTTGATGAGTATCGGCTGACCATTGACACAGAGTTGGCCGTTTTTCATCTCCACCTTTCGGAAGCCGACCTTTACCGGGATTATTTCCTCTTGTCGGCCGCCGGTCAAGGTGTGGGCATAGAGGGTGTAGAGGTACGGCGTCTCGGCCGTCCATTTGTGCGGATTTGTTACGCTCAGTGTCGTGGTACTGTTGCCCGACACGGTTTTCGAGGCGACGAGGTTACCTTGTGCGTCGACGAGCGAGAGGGCTACCTGCTTGACTTGACGGCTTTGCAGCTCTACGGTCAGGGTGCCGTTACGGTATTCACTGTCGAGGTCGGGGGTGATGCGAATGTCGTCGATGTGGCGTTTCTCGCGGGTGTAGAGGTAGCAGTCGCGTCCGATGCCTGAGAAGCGGAAGAAGTCCTGGTCTTCGAGATAAGTACCGTCGCACCAGCGGAATATCTGCATGGCAATGAGGTTTGCCTGTCCCGGTTTCAGATAGGGTGTGAGGTCAAATTCGGCTTCGAGCTTGCTGTCTTCGCTATACCCGACGTACCGGCCGTTGACCCACAAATAGAGGTTTGAGGTGGCCGAGCCGAAGTGGGCCATGATTTGTTTCCTTTTCCACGAAGCGGGTATCACTATCTCTTTGCGGTAGGAACCTACGTGGTTGTCGACGACGGGAACCTCGGGCGGGTTGTTCTGGAACTGTTCCCGCCAGGCATATCCGATGTTTACATAGATGGGGTCGCCGTAACCGTGGAGTTCCCATACACCCGGGACGGGAATTTCGTCCCAACCTTTATCGTTGAAGTCACGTTTCCAGAAGTCGGTCGGTCGGTCGTCGGCATCCTTGACCCAGTTGAATCGCCATGTGCCGTTGAGCGACAGGTAGTTGCTTGAATTTTCCTTGATGCCTTCCCGAGCGGCCTCTTCACTTTCGTAGGCGAAGTAGTGGCTGTGCATGGGTGCCCGGTTTACGGCGTTGATTTCAGGATTCTGCCACTCTCCTTTTTGGGCCGCCGCCCACATAAAGGAGCCGGCGAGGAGGGTACACAAGAAAAGACGTTTTTTCATGATACTTTCGATTGTTTAAGGTTTAAACATATGGGTGCTTTTGCCCTTGAACAAGGCAAAGATACGTTTTTTTGTCAATGTACGCCACTTCACTCTGTTCCCGGGTTGGAAATATTTGCGTCGTGAGTGTTTCCCCGGTGGCGTGAACGGCTGCGGCAATCGGTAATAGAGGTAGGTATATCGTTGATTTATATACAAAAGATATGATAATGAGTAATTACTTTTGCAACGTACCATCAAGTTCGAGTGTAATCCATTTTTAATACAGCCCAATATGCGAATCGTAAAATTTTTCAAAGTCATGCCATTGGTTACCATGGCCTTTTTATCTACTCATTTAAATGCACAGAATATGAAAGACGTATCACAAAATTGCGAAGTGCCGGAAATAAGTGTATTCCCGACAGGAAATGAAAACGTAGCTTACCAGCAATATTTTTCTGGTAAATCGTGGTTGGCTCCGCTTACCTCGATGAAAGAGTTGAATGTGCCGGTTGCCAATGTAACGTTTGAACCGGGTTGCCGTAACAACTGGCATAGCCACACGGGTGGTCAGATATTGATTGCCGTTGGGGGTGTGGGGTATTATCAGGAACGTGGAAAAGAAGCCCGTCGGCTTATGCCCGGCGATGTGGTGGAGATAGCTCCGAACGTCGAGCATTGGCATGGCGCTGCACCCGACAGTTGGTTCTCACACCTGGCTATCGAGTGTAACCCGCAGACTAATAAAAATACCTGGCTTGAGCCGGTAGACGACAAATCTTATGCCGAGGCCGTAAAATAGTCAGATGTCCCGGGCATCATAGCCCCGTTCCTCGGATAGGAATATTCTCTCTGTCGGGTTGTAGGCAGACGGGAGATTTTTTCCCCGTTTTGCCTGTGAGTCGGGGGGATTATAATGGCCGGGTGATGAAGAAATGTATATATGAAAAATCAGATTATGAAATTGAAAAAAGGAATATGTACGGCTGTGCTGTTGGCGATGATGCTACCGGCTGCCGCCCAGAAAAACGAAAATGATATGGACCGAATAGAGCGTTGTAAAGAGACCTATACCTCACTCTTCGGAGGTGAGGCTTTGACGGGTGAAGGCACCGACCCCGAGTTTATGGATATTCTCCAAAAGTTTATTTTCGGAGAAGTTTTCTATGTAGGCGACCTCGACAAACCGACCCGTGAACTTATAACTTGTACTACATTGGCCACCATGCAGACTCTGCCGCAACTTAAAGCTCATGCTGCGGCAGCTCTACGGGTGGGGGTATCGCCGGTGCAGTTGCGTGAGGCCATATACCAGTGTGCCCCTTTCATAGGTTTTCCCAAAACACTGAATGCCATAGCGACTATCAATGAAGTCTTTAAGGAAAAGGGCATCGCTTTGCCTTTGGAGACGCAAGCTACGACGGCCGAAGACGATCGTTATGAAAAGGGCCATGCCATTCAATATCCGTTATACGGCGATGAAATTGCCCGTAAGATGGAAGGGGTACCCGACAGTATGGGACGCGATGTGGCTCGTTTCCTGACCGAGTATGCCTTTGGCGACATTTATACCCGGGGTGGATTGAGTGTAGAGATGCGAGAATTGCTTATCTATTGTATCCTTACTACCATTGGAGCCGATGCCCAGCTGTATTCGCACGCGCAGGCTAATGTGAAGCTCGGTACCACACCTGCTACTCTTGTTGCCGCCGTGGTGCAATGTCTGCCTTATGTCGGGTTCCCTGCGGCCTTGAAAGCTTTGCAGGCTATCACCGATGCTACGGCCCGGCCATAGAAAACCGTTGGACCAGGAAAAGCCTCTTTCCCAGGTGTGAGGCAAAACAAAAAGGGCAGGAAATCATTTCCCGCCCTTTTTGTATATAGAAAGGTCTCGATTATTGGGTAATCTCTTTGGTGATGACAATCGAGCCGTCGTCCATGAACGTGCGTTTGATGGTAACGCCTTGTACCGGAGCTGTTACGCGTACACCGGTCGAGGTATAGATTTCGGTCGATACCGGTGTCGCAGCCTTTTCGGCCTGCTCTATACCCGAAACACCGCTTACCACATATTCGTTTGAAGCCTGGCTCAGACCACCCATTTCGTTGGCGGCACGCACCGTGTACACATCACCGTTCTGAGGCGACTCGATGGTGTAGCTGTTTTCGGTGGTGAAAGCAATGACTTTGCCGTTTTTGCAGATAGCGTAGCAGAATACATAATTGCTCTCTTCCCAAGAAAGTACATATTCGCTGGCACTGAGGGTGGGAACGGTAGCCTGCTCGGTGTAATAGGTCGGATCCCAATCGTCATCGCCACCCATCACATTCTCGACGGTGTATTCGGCAGCTTCGGCAGCCGTGAGTACGGGATCATTGGGATAACCGTCGCCGAACGTCGTTTTGCGGTCGTTTAGGTTGATGGTTGTACCGTTCTCGGTCATGCTGTTGTATTCGGCAAAGAGTGCAGGATAGCCACCACTCATTTCGGTCCAGCCGGCGGCGGAGGGCAGGGCAATCATCGTGGTGTTGATGAAGATGGCACGCGGTGTTCCAGAGCCCCAGGGACGACCGAGGGCATAGCCGGTGTCGTACTCGTCTTTTTCGGCCTTTACGGTGCAATCGACAAAGACATATCCATATTGTTTGGGTCTCGACGGTGCGGTAATGACACTACCGGTACGACGGATAATCAGGTCGACATCGTTGTAGAATACGTCGCCTTTACCGCAGAGGAAGTCGGTGTAGCCTTGCAGGGTACCGCCTTCGAAATAGAAGCGTCCGTTTTCATTGTCTGAGAGGTAGGTATCTTGTCCGCCGAAGAGGGTCACGTTTTTGAAGATGTTCTTGTCCCCTTCATCTTCGAGAGCAGCGGCGCGGCCTTTTTCATATGGCATGCCGTTTTTCAGGGTGATGTCTTGCATGTAGGTATTGGTCATCGACGAACCGAAGGCGAGGAGTTGGCATTTGCCCAATCCTTCAATGACGGAATCTGCTTCATTGTAGAAAATGGTAGATTCACGATCTTCACCGATGATGGAGATGTTGGGCGTATTGAGCGAGGTGGTAGGTTTGGGATAGGTCTTTCCGTCAGAGCCCACAACCGTTGCACCGGCGTCTCCTTTAAGCAGGTAAGAACCTTTTTTTACGAAGATACGGAAACGTACATTCTTATCGGCACGAGCCGATGCAGCCGCAAGAGCTTCTTCAAAAGTTCCATCGGTAGGAACGACAAAGTCAAACTGTCCCTTCTCTACCATCGGGCGAGTCTTGGTCGTGAAGTTGATGGTGATGGCTTCGGTCGTAGCAACGTCGCTGAGGTTGGCTACGGCACCTGCCGGGAGGGTGAAGGTGTAGGCCTGACTGTATTCAAGCGCGCTGTATTCGGCCGTTACCGTTTTACCGGTAGCACTCAGAGCAACGGTTTTCTCTCCGATAGTGGCGGTGGCACCGTCGGCGATTTTCACTTTCTTGTCGAATGTGAGAACAATTTTACCGGCGATGGAAGCGTTGTCAGCTCCTTCGGCCGGAACCTGCGAAACCAGTACGGGTGCCTCGGGGTCGTATACATAGGCTAGGGTTCCGGTGATATAGATGTCGGAGATGGCGGTTCCATCGTTCGTGGCACTTGTACCTACGATGCTCGACTCATAATTGGGAATCCAACGTACATATACCATTTCCTGGTTGTTGGCTTCGGCCGGGAGGGAGAATTCCTTAGTTGTCCAAACCTTAGCGGCATCGCCCAAATCGATGGTTCCTACCGGAGTCCAGTCGGTTCCGTTGAGGGAGTATTCTACTTGTTGCTCTTTGTAGGCGTTGTAGTTGTAGAGCATCGATGAGGAGACTTTGATGTCGGTAAATGCCGATGCGTTGAAACTGGTCTGGTAGTAATATTTGTTGGTCAATGCTTGCCAGTTGACAGCAGCAGGGCGACCTTCATAACCGCCGGCAGCCATTTGTGACTTGTCGAGCCAACCCACTACTGCACCGTCGGCATTGCGCAAGATGAGGCTCGATGCCGCATTGTCTTCCGATGCGAAATCGGCCGGACGTCCTTCTTTGCCAGGATTGTAGAAATCCCAACCTACAATATAATCGACAGCATCGTAGTTGGCGGTAAGGGTTATGTCTTCGGTCATTTTCACAGCCAGTTCACTCGATGTTTCTCCTGTACTCCAATGGGTAAATGTGAGAATGGGATTGCTCGATGCCGTGAGCATGACATTGGTACCTTCTTCATACATCATGTTACCGTCGACGATAGTCGGGGCAGGAGAAAGGCTTACCATATAGTCATTGGCACCCCCTACAAAAGAGAGGTTAAGTGCAAATGTGTTGACGGCTTCGAAGTTGGCGGTAAGCGCACTGTTAGTATTTACCGTGTATGTGAATGAGGGGTCTTTTGATATTTCATTGCCATTGGCATCGGTCCAATTTATGAAGTTGTATCCGAAGTTCTCAGTAGCAGTCAGCGTGATGGGTGTTCCTTCATTGAAAATCTCTCCTACTGGATTTTGAGCCACAATACCCCCTTCGGCCGGTACCGTTGCGGTTGATAACGTGTATGTAGGAACTTCTTCGGGTGTTCCTTCGTAGGTGCCGCTGATCACGACATCCTTTACGCCGACTTGTTTCCCTTTATCGAGGCTATATACATAGATATTGAGTGACACCTCTTTGTCGGTGCTGATACCCGAGACGGGGAATTCGAACGAAGAGGGTGCCGGGTCGGTGCCTTGACGATTGAACAGACCTCCGGTCAGCAGCGTGGCGCTTTGACCGTCGGCGGTTTTCAGTACGATGTTGATGGTTCCACCGTTGGTGCCATATCGGTAACCGTCGAGAGTTACTTTGGTGGGGGTAAACGTTACCCCTTTTTGCGGAGTGATGTTGAACGAGAGTACGTTGTTCTCATCGGCCGAGGAGGCTTTGCCTGCCGGTTCTATGCGGGTAAATGTGAGACCGCCGTCGGTTCTTGCACCGACAAACGACAGGTTGCTGCCCAGCGTAACAGAGTTGAGGGCAAACAGACTCTCATCGTTGAGCGTGGCGGTCTGTCCGGCGGTACCTTCGGCAAACGGCCATGTGGCAATCATTTCGTTCGACGAGGGGGCGGGTTCCTCGGGCTCGGGCTCTGCCACATATTCTCCGGCTTTGATGGAGATGCCTTTGAGACGGGCGTCGTTCGATACCGAGGCACCTTTCAGAAGGCGCACGATGACCTTCTCGCTGTTGGCCGTGTTGCTCAATTCAATATCAAATAATTCGGCTTGATGCCAGGCCATCGTTTGCGTTGTTTTTTGGGCCAAAGTCCATGTTTCACCGTTGTCGACCGAGGTGACGACAAAAAGCGTGGCATTGGGATCTTGGGCAATGTTCAAGGAAAACATGGGGTCGGCCAACCCTTGTGTCGAAAATTCTACCTGTATGTAATTGTCGTGATTGGCTTTATCCAAACAAGACACCTCTGTCATATCGTTGTTGACAGGTGAGGTAAACTTAATGGTACCGTACGCGGTTCCATCAGGGGTTACAGAGGCAGAGGCATCACTCGAATAGAAAGAGAGTGTACCGGTACCCGTGGCAGCCTGAATTATTTTATCCTCGGGAACTGTTGAGTTTGTGTCAAATGCCCATTCAGCAATGGTTGTCTGCTCTTCGGCATGCGTGCTCCGAGGTATGCACCATGCCACAGTCATGACGAAAAACGCCAGGAGTAGTGTAGTCTTTTTCATGGTAATAAAAAATTTAGTGAAACATGATTTTAATGTTCCCCTTCATGTATGGTCTTTCATTTACAAATATATAGATTCACTTCTTTTAAACAAAACGAAAAGCTGTAAAAAAAGACTGGGAAAAAGGATAAACTCCTTGTTGTCGTGTTAAAAGCCGAAGAGAAGGTCTGTATAGCGGGAATATTTTCCCGCGAAATGCTTAAAATGGCCCGGGTGGAGGTGTGAGTGAGTTGACCGGCACAGAAAAAGCCATGCCGATATGCATCGGCATGGCAGGAAAACAACAATTTTTGATTTAGGAAAAGATAGATTGGCCTATTCCATGGCAGGGTGAGAATCACCCTACCAGATTGGCAAACGGGCGCTTGCCGTATATACTTCTGAATTTCTGTATCAAGAGACTTTCTGTCTCCTGGGGATTGCCTTCGGATGTCTCTTTCCAGCAGATGAGCAGCTGTTTGGCATCATTCAGTTGCCAGATGTAGCGTCCGCCCTTATGTCCGGCGGGTTTCCCTTGCCCAAAATGAATATATTGCCGTATTCTTTCACGCAGAGATCTGCTCCTACCGATGTAAAGCACACAACTGTTATCGACCCAGTTGTCCTGTAACACGTCTATGCCGACATTGGGATCTTGCTTTTTAAAAAATCCGCCGGTCCCTTTTGTTAAAAACTGCGGTGCAGTTTCCTCGGCTCTTATTACCATGTATACTCCGCTGCAAGAGGGTATCATACTTGTGTCGTTTTGGAGATTCTCTATGGAGATAAACCCGGTGAATCCAGAATCTTCCACATCTTTGATTGTTTGAAATTTCATATCTGATTTTTGTAATTCTGTTTTATACATGTTTAATTTCTCCAATTATTTATTTCGCAGCTTTGTTTAGTTGATTGTATATCTCGTTGATAATACTGTTTTCGGCTCCATTTATCTTTGTGTTTTTATATCGCTCATATTCGTTTTTGAATTCGTTTTTGTCTTTTGGAAGAACGACATTTTGGTCGTGTAGATAGATTTGTTGGTACTCAGTAATGTATTTACATACTTTCTCTAATGCATTTACCCTGATTTGCGGATCTTTCAAACTCCGGCTGTTCAGTTCGCTGATAATGGCGTTTTTAAGCTGGTTGAGTGTCATAGTATTCGATAATTATGTTATTATTTTTATTAGAGGTATTTTTCAAGCAATGGTCTTTCAGTCGTGATAATAGTCGTAGAACGTTTCATAGTAGTCCTCGTAGAGATTGAGGGGCTCTTCGAGATAATCTTCCCGGCTTAGCTTTGGCAGGGGCGAGGGAGGGAGTATCGTATCTTTGGGCATTGGAGACGTGTAGGTTACCGTGCGATTTTCATAGTCAAGTTCTCCAATTTCCGTTAGTGGCCTGTTGGGGTCGAGGTTGAAGTGCGATTTGTATTTCCTGGATGCCCATATTTCCTTCTTTCTCTGTTCGTATGGTCTGACAAGGAAAATGTGAATGGCTACGGTTAAAAGCACAATCAGTACAATTGTTCCCCGTAATGCTGCTCCAAAAGAGAGGTTTATCTCCTTCCTGGGCCGAACAAGCCCCCGAGGTTTCCTTTTTCCATCTTTCTTGTTTGGTGTTCTTTTTTTATACGTCTTTTTTATATTCTTTCTGCCCTCACTGCCATGACTGGCAGGGGTAACGGAGTTTTCGTGTATATTTACGGTATCGGCTTCGGTTTCTTCTTCGTCATCTTCAAACTTGTACCCGTATTCAAATTCGCCATTGTCATAGATAGTTATGAAGCTGTTCAATTCCTCGTCATATACAATTCGGTCTATATGTCTCTTGTCGGTATTGTCAGAGCTGCATGTTTCGATTCCTCTGGCTTTTTCTTCTTCTTTTCGTTTGTCGATATAATAATGAATACTATTCTTGTCGAGGTATTTGGTCGTAATATCCTTTTTAGGGTAGTTGTGTGATTCCGGAGTGGGACTACTTTTGTCGGAATTCTTTTTTGCCGATGTGGAAATTTTCTCGGTCTTGGTGGGCCTTGCTTTGGACTTTGTGTTTTTCCCGGCATGGGCGTTTTTCTCCTTTGGACGCACCTCTTCCGGCGACGTGTGGTTTTTTACGGACTTTCGTGAGGCTTTCGAGATAGGCGGGGAGGCCTCTTTTCGAGTAGATTGCTTATTCATGACTTTCGGGGGTGTTGCGTGCAGTTGCTTGTACATATATGTCATAAAGCCTTTGACGTAGTGAGGCCGGTTTAATGACTTCGACCGAGCGACTACGGGAGAGAAGTTCCATGACAAAGTCGTTGGTGATGCGCAATCTAAGTTTTATCACGAGGCCTTCGTCGTTGTCCGACACGATTTCTTGTGATTCGTGCAACGGCAATGTTTTGACAAACTTGCCATCGAGTGAGTCATATCGCAAGATGATTTCCTCGACAGGTATCTGCGGGTCGTTCCAGATGCCGAAACTTTCCCTGAACAAGGCCGGAATGTCTATATCCTCCCGACGGGTGAATGGCTTGTCGGCCGCAATGCGGAAAAGAGAGATACGGTCGAGTGCGAAACATTTGAGTTTTTTATCGGTGTCGTATCCCACAAGATACCAGCGATGTTGTGACTCTTTGAGGTAGTATGGCTCTATCTGCCTGGTTACAACCAAATTATCATGCCGGAAGAGGGTGTAGTCAAATTCTACCGTCAACCTGTTGCGTATGGCATCGAGTATGTCGGCAATATTGGTGCTTTGTGCATGATGGCGATGATCGGCAAGGATATATTGCTGTATGGTACTGTCACTGTCGATGGCATTCAGTATTTCAAAATTGCACAGGAGTTCTTCGTGGAAATTGGCCAAAATGTTGTTCTGTACAATACCATACCCATTGCCGTTATGTCTGATCTCGATGCCGAACAATGTCTTTATCGTACCAAAGTCTCGTTGCAGTGTACGCACTGTGTACCCGGATTCTTCGCCACATTGTCGAGACATGGTTCTTTTTACATACTCAATGAGATCAGGTGCAGATATATAATCGACATGCCGCAGTTTGTTGATGATGATGCCTAGCCTTCGTATTTGATTTACTTTTGCCATGATTTTGCCTTTTGCGACAAATATAAGGGCTGACGACGACAAAACATGTCGTCGCAAAATATTTCTTTTAGAAATGAAAGAAAGAGATAAAAAAACTCCCGGGAGTTATAAAGCTGAATGATAAAACAGTAAGTGGGGGCAGGCACGGATAAAAAAAGAGTTGCCGGAATTTCCGGCAACTCTTCGGGGTGAAAGATGGGGCTTGAACCCACGACCTTCGGGACCACAATCCGACGCTCTAACCAACTGAGCTACATTCACCATGTACACTTTGCTTTTGCAAAAGCGATGCAAAGATAGATGTTTTCTTTGACTTTGCAAATAATTTCCAGTTTTTTTTATAACCCGGCATTTTCTTCAACCCCGATGTTGTGGCAGCCGAGGTGTTCCCGGGTGCGTTCGGCATATTGTTGCATGCGTCGGCGGGCTGTGGGTGAGAGCGTGTCGGGAGGGGCTGAGATTCGGTAGAGACGGAAGTCGCTGTGCCCGGTAAGGAGCGGACGGCCTGTCCACACCAGCTCGTAGGCACAATGCGAGAGGCAGGCTTGGCCCAGGGAGTCTTTCGCTAATGTGAGGGAGAGCATGGCCCCTCCGTCGGTATTGGTGCGGCTCATGTTGGAGATGAAGTTGCCCAGCGAATAGGCTACAACGTGTTTCTGCCCGGCACTGTCGGTGCGCACTTCCATCGGTTGTACGACGTGCGGGTGACTGCCGATGATGTGGGTTATACCCTGTCTCAGAAGCCAGTCGGCCAGTTGTTTTTGGCTCTCATCGGGAAGCAGGTCGTATTCGGTGCCCCAGTGCATGCAGGCGATGATGGCATCGGGGTGGAGCGGGCGCACCGTGGCAAGGTCTTGTCGAATGGTCTGCCGGTCGATGCGGTTCACGATGCGTGGCGATGTCTCGGTGAGTCCGTTGGTGGCGTAGGTATAGTTGAGAAAGACGATACGGAATCCGTTTTTCTCGATAATCATGGGATAGCGCCGCAGCCGGTCGGTATCGTCGCGGTAGGTGCCCAGTCGGGGTATGGCGAGCGAATCGAGCATGTCCAGCGTGCGGTCGAAGCCCCGTTTTCCCCGGTCGAGGCAGTGGTTATTGGCTGTGAGCAGAATATCGAATCCACACTCTTTGATGGCACGCAGAAAGGCGTCGGGTGCCGAGAAGGCCGGATAGCCCCGATAAGGTTTGCCGGCAAGGGTTACTTCGAGATTGGCCACGGCCAAGTCGGCTTCGGCCACTACCGGTTGTACGGCCGAGAAGCAGTGCCGGTAGTCGTAGCTGCCGTCGCTGCGGCGGGCGGCGTCGATTTGTGCCTGGTGCTGCATGAGGTCGCCGACAAAAAGCAGTGTAATCCTCTTCTGTGCGAAGAGGGTTACACTGCCAAAGAGAAGGAGTGGTATGAGAAAACGGGATATTCTCATACGATGGGGGTATATCGTTATTTATAAATAGCTTTTTTGCCGGCCAGTAAGGTGTTTCGCATGAGCGAGACGATGGTCATGGGGCCTACGCCGCCAGGTACGGGCGTAATGTATGAACACTTCGGAGCCACTTCGTCGAAGAGTACGTCGCCGTTGAGACGGAAGCCCGATTTTTTCGAGGCGTCGGGTACGCGGGTGGTTCCCACGTCGATGATGACGGCACCCTCTTTCACCATGTCGGCCGTTACGAAATTGGGCTGACCGAGGGCGGCAATGATGATGTCGGCCTCGCGGCACATCTCTTTCAGATTTTTCGAGGCGCTGTGGCACACGGTTACAGTGGCATTGCCCGGATTGGTTTTTTGCATCATGAGCATGGCAACCGGTTTGCCGACGATATTGCTGCGACCCAGTACGACACAGTGTTTGCCTTTGGTGTCGATGTCATAGCGTTTAAGCAGCTCCATGATGCCGGCCGGGGTAGCTGATACGAAGCAGGGCAGACCGATAGACATGCGACCTACGTTGATGGGGTGGAAACCGTCGACATCTTTTCGGTAGTCAATGGCTTCGATGATGTGTTGCTCGGAAATATGCTTTGGCAGAGGTAGTTGTACGATGAAACCGTCGACATCGGGATCGTTGTTCAGCCGTTCTACCTCTTTCAGAAGTTCTTCTTCGGTGATGTCGTCTTCGTGGCGAATGAGGGTCGATTTGAAGCCGCATTGTTCGCAGGCTTTTACTTTATGGGCGACATAGGTTTCGCTGCCGCCGTCGTGACCTACCAAGATGGCGGCCAGGTGCGGGCGTTTGCCTCCGCGGGCTACGATTTCGGAAACTTCGGCAGCGATTTCCTGCTTTATCTGTTCCGAGATGGCTTTTCCGTCAATTAATTGCATATGGGTTATGGTTTATTTTGTAAGAGTTTGTCGATTGTCGCAATCATGTTTTTCCCGCGCAGGTTCCGTTCGAGAATGATGCCGTCGGGCGAGATGAGCATGATATGGGGGATTCCGTCTACGCCATACGCCTTGCGAGCGACGTCTTCGGCGTCGAAGATTTGCGGCCAGGTGATTTTTTCTTTCTCGACGGACTTTTTCAGGTTTTTCTCTTTGTCCCACACAAAGAGTCCCACCACGGTAAGACCGTGGTCTTTGTATTTGTTGTGCAGGTGGGCCAGGTTGGGTATCTCCTGCTTGCAGGGGCCGCACCAGCTCGCCCACATGTCTACCAGCACATAATTGCCTTTCCCGAGGAAGTCGGAGAGCGCGATTTCCTTGCCTTCGACGTCGCGGCCTTCAATGTCGACATACGGTTGTCCGGGAAGTGTTTTCTTCTGAGCTTCGAGGGTTTTTATTTTCCGTTGCATGTCTTTTCTCGATTTCACCCAAGGCCCCAGCTGGTCGAGAATCACCATCTGTTCATTTACATCGTAAGGCAACAACCCGGCGTACAAGATGAGTTGCCCCAGCGCATCGTTGTTGTGATGGGTGAGAAGGTCATTGCGTATGGAATCTTCGGTCTGTTCCCATGGCGTTTGAAGGAGCACCAGTTGCTCGTTAAGTATCTCTTCGGGAATTTCCGCCACGCTGCGAGGCTCTTTCAGACCCTCTTTCGCCCAATAGCTTCTGTTGAAGGAGTCGAGTTGGGCCATGTAGGTCTCTTCCAGACTGTTTATGGTCTTCAAGATACTGGCCATCTTCTCGTTCATCGGGCTGCCCTGTGGGTTGAGGTGGTCGTAGAGGTCGAGTGTGATGTGGCCGTTTTCGAGTATGAAAAGGGAATATTCGTTGCGACCTAAATATACTTCGCAGATTACCGCCGTATCAATAGCGCCTCGAAACACAAACCGGTTTCCTTCGACGCGCGTACTGTCGATGTTGGTGCGGTTGTCGCGCTGCCTGATGTAGATGGTGCGGCCATCGAACGTAGAGTCTTTCAACACACCTTCGACGCGATAGCTCGATGGTGTTTCGTTACAGGCACAAAGTGCCAGGAGGCAACCCATCATGCCCCAAAGGGCTTTTTTCATAATTGCTGCTTTTCTCATAATGAATGGTACAAATATAGGTAAAATAAAAGGTTGTGACAAACGATAACAAAGTTTTCCGTTTCGACCCGTACCACCTTCCTGTATTTTTTCTTACGACATAAAAACAGAAGCCGAATCCCCGCGATTATGGGGTGGTCTCCCAACAAGGGAAAATCCTATTTCCCGGCCGCATAATGCCACATGCAATCACGGAGGGAACCCCTCCTCCTTGCATATATACCACCTCATCGCGCCAAGCAGCGGATCTTTCTCTTATAGACGCTCGCCCGGCGGAAAGGTTACAAAAAAAACGAGAAAGTTCTGCTTTCTCGTTTTCCATATTGGCGGGATAATGTTTTAGCGACGTTTGAGCTGACTCATCATGCGGGCGGGATTTTTTCCCTGTGTCATCATACGCATCATCTTGCGCATGTCGTCGAATTGCTTGATGAGACGGTTCACCTCCTGTATCGAGGTTCCGCTACCGCGGGCGATGCGCTGGCGGCGGCTGCTGTTGAGAATCTCGGGACGGCTGCGTTCGAGGGGAGTCATCGATTGTATGATGGCTTCGATGCTCTTGAAGGCGTCGTCGTCGATGTCGATGTCCTTGATGGCTTTGCCCACACCGGGAATCATCGAGGCCAGGTCTTTGAGGTTACCCATCTTCTTGACCTGCTGTATCTGTCCGATGAAGTCGTTGAAGTCGAACTGGTTCTTGGCGATTTTCTTTTGCAGGCGACGGGCTTCTTCTTCGTCATACTGTTCTTGCGCCCGCTCCACGAGCGATACGATGTCGCCCATGCCGAGAATACGGTCGGCCATACGCTCGGGGTGGAAGGTGTCGAGTGCCTCCATTTTTTCGCCCGTACCCACAAACTTGATGGGCTTGTTTACAACGGTGCGTATCGAAAGGGCGGCACCGCCACGGGTATCACCGTCGAGCTTGGTGAGCACGACGCCGGTGAAGTCGAGACGGTCGTTGAAGGCTTTGGCCGTGTTCACGGCGTCCTGACCGGTCATGGCATCGACCACGAAGAGGATTTCCTGCGGCTTGATGGCTTTTTTCAGGGCTTCGATTTCGTTCATCATCTCTTCGTCGACGGCCAGACGACCGGCGGTATCGATGATGACGAGGTCGCAATTTTGCTTGCGGGCCTCTTTTATGGCGTTTTGAGCTATCTCGACGGGCTTTTTGTTGTCGGGCTCGGAATAGACCGGTACCCCGATTTGCTCACCGAGCACTCGCAACTGTTCGATGGCGGCGGGACGATACACGTCGCAGGCCACGAGCATGGGGCGCTTGGCCCGCTTGGTGCGCAGCATCTGGGCCAGCTTGCCCGAGAATGTGGTCTTACCAGAGCCTTGCAGACCTGCCATCAGGATAATGGCCGGAGAGCCGGTAACATCGATGTCGACCGCTTTTCCGCCCATGAGTTCGGCGAGTTCGTCGTGAACGATTTTCACCATGAGCTGTCCGGGCTTCACGGCGGTGAGTACATTCATACCCAGGGCTTTGGCCTTTACCGTGTCGGTAAATTGCTTGGCAACCTTATAGTTGACGTCGGCGTCGAGCAGAGCCTTGCGCACCTCTTTCAGGGTTTCGGCTACGTTGATTTCGGTAATACGGCCTTCGCCTTTGAGTATCTTGAATGACCGTTCGAGTTTCTCGCTTAAATTTTCAAACATATGTATCTATCTAATAATCGTTGCATTTGCATAAAGAGGTAACTTTTACCTCCCGTATGTAACCAACAAATCCGGAAGGTGTTGTTGTAGCGCCACTCCGGAATGTCGATTGTGCTTGTTGTCCTGCAACACGGCATTTTGTTGCACCGTGGCTGGAAGTCTCTTTATAAGAGACGGTTGGTCTGCGTGTCGGGAAAGATGACTGTAGGTTTGAAGTGCCGGGCTTCCTCGGCATCCATCATGGCATAAGCTATGATGATGACGATGTCGCCGGGTTGTACCTTGCGGGCAGCTGCTCCGTTGAGGCATATCGTGCCCGAGCCTCTTTCTCCCTTGATGACATAGGTCGAGAATCGTTCGCCGTTGTTGTTGTTGACGATGTGTACCCGTTCGCCTTCGATGATGTTGGCTGCGTCGAGCAGGTCGGCATCAATGGTGATGCTGCCGATGTAGTTGAGGTCGGCTTGTGTTACGGTTACACGGTGAATCTTTGATTTTAGTACCTCTAACAGCATGACTCCTATATATTTATGGGCGGTAAGTAATATTGTCGATTAAACGCACTTCACCACAATATACGGTAATGCAACCTACGATGTACGGAGCATCGTCCCACGACGAGACTGCTTGCAGGGTGTCGCCGTTCACGATTTCGTAGTACTCTACGCGCAGGTCGGGTACTTCGTTGATGGTGTCGATGACGTAGGCGATGGTCTCTTGTACCGTGTGTTGCGAGGCAAAGGTACGACTTTTAAACAGAGTTTGTGAAATGTTTACGGCATTTTTTCTCTGCTCGGGAGTCAGGCGGGTATTGCGGCTGCTCAATGCCATACCGTCGGCTTCGCGGACAATGGGGCAAGCGACGATTTCGACCGGAAATTTCAATTGTCGGTTCATCTCCCTGATGACGGCAATCTGTTGAAAATCTTTTTCTCCGAAATAGGCGCGGTCGGGTTTTACCGTATCGAAGAGTTTGCTTACGATTTGAGCCACGCCGTTGAAGTGTCCCGGACGGTATTTCCCTTCCATGACGGCAGCAACCGGGCCCAAATCAAAGACGCGGGTATCGGGTTGTGGATACATCTCTTCGACCGTAGGCATGAACACGATGTGGCAGCCGGCACTTTCGAGAAGCGCACAGTCGGCTTCAGGAGTCCGGGGGTAATGTTTTAAATCGTTTTTGTCGTTAAATTGGGTAGGGTTCACAAAGACGCTCACTACACAGCAGCCGTTTTCGCTCACACAGCGTTTTACGAGAGAAAGGTGTCCGTTGTGCAAAGCTCCCATGGTGGGGACAAGACCTATCTGTTTGCCCTCGGCGCGGTAGGCGGCAATACGCGCCTGTAAATCTGAAATTTTAGAAATAATTTCCATGATTGGTTTTGAAAAAACGGTGCAAAAGAAGTAAATAAAACTCGGACAAAGAAGTTTTTCACAGGGAATTTTCAAGAGAAATTTTGTAAGGAATAGTTGTACAGAGGAATATATTATCAAAAACTGTTAATCTGCTGAGTCGATATGGCGGTTTCCGATATTTTTTTTAGTATCTTTGCAAATGAAATTTTAGACAACTGCATGATGGAAGCAAAAAAGGTTTTGTTCATTTCTCAAGAGATGACTCCGTATCTTCCCGATTCGGAAATTGCTACGATATGTCGAAATTTACCGCAAGGTATTCAAGAAAGAGGCCGTGAAATCCGTGCTTTTATGCCCAAGTACGGTAATATCAACGAGCGCCGCAATCAATTGCATGAGGTAATACGACTCTCGGGCATGAACCTTATTATCGACGACACCGACCATCCGTTGATTATCAAGGTGGCATCGATACAGTCGGCTCGGATGCAGGTCTATTTTATCGATAATGATGATTATTTCCAGCGCAAGAACCTGCTGGTCGATGATGAAGGAAAAGACTTTGAGGATAACGATGAGCGCAGTATCTTTTTTGTGAGAGGTGTCATGGAGACCGTAAAAAAACTGCGATGGGTCCCCGACATCATTCACTGTCACGGTTGGTTTACGGCATTGGCTCCCCTTTATATTAAGAGAGCATATGCCGAGGACCCCTCTTTCCGCGATGCAAAAATCGTCTATTCAATTTATGAAAATCACTTTACCACGCCTTTCTCGACGACTTTCCCCTCGAAACTTTTGTGGGAAGGCATTCGGGCCGAAGATCTCGGTTTCGGATTAGACGAGGCTGTTGATTTTGAAGCTCTTTCTCGTTTGGCCATACGGTATTCCGATGGCCTTATTCAGGCCTCTCCGCAAATCGACGAGAAGGTTGCTGAGGCTGCAAAATCTTCGGGAAAACCATTTTTACCCTATCAGTCGCCCGATGTTTACATCGATGCTTACAATACCTTTTACGATGAAGTGTGGGCAGCTGCCCATAAATGATTTGTATCATGATGCGCAACCGTATATATCTCTTACCTTTGCTTTTTATAGCATTTTTCAGTTCTTGTAACGACGATTCGGGCACGATAGGCTTTTCGGTCGATACCACTTCGCTTACCATTTATATCGATTCATCGTTTGTGTATACCCAGCACACCGATTCTGTATCGACTTTTCCTGTCGATTCGCTTCCCAATCGCACCATTATACAGATGTTGGGTGAGGTAGTTATCCCCGATTACGGAACGGTCAAGGCCGATTATCTGACACAGTTTTATCCCGTAGCCGAGTTCGATACCAACCTGGTGAAGCCCGATATGGTCGATTCGGTAGGTGTAGAAATCGCTTTCCAGTACAACAGCTTCTTTGGAGACTCTTTGGCTCCTATGCAGCTAACCGTATATCCTCTTAACAAGTTGTTGCGTGAAGATGGTAATGTGCGAGTGCCAATATATAGTAATCTCAATCCGGCCGAGTATTATGACCCTGCCGACAAGTTGGGCAGTAGCTTCTATGTGGCCTCAACGCAATCATATCCCGATTCCTTGCTCGACGATAATGGCTACCGTTTCATAAAACAAACGTTTGGTAGCACCCCCGACGAGAAAAAAGAGTGGGCCGAGAAATTCTATGATTTTTACCTACAAAACGGCGGGAACATTACCACCTCGGCCATGAATCAGTTTTTTAAAGGGTTGTATATAACCAACACCTTTGGAAGGGGCACAATGTTGTATATTGTGTCGACAGCCGTTGTCGTCTATCATCGCACATATGCTTATGACAGTAGCGGAGCATTGAAGACAGTAAGCGACGATTCCGACCAGCTCTATGTTGAAAATGCCTCCACAACCTATATGATGACATCATACGAAGCGCCGACCATCAATCATATTGTTGCACAGACGGCACCCTCGGTCGAAGCTCTCAGGGCCCAGGGTGAGGCGGTGATGCAGTCTCCTCAAATGTATGATGGAGCCATAACATTCCCTACAACCAGGATTATTGAGACGTTTAACAACTCTCGTAGTCTTGCCAGCACCGACACCGTAGGAGTGCTCAATACAATTAATATGACCATTCCGCTCAAACCCATGCCGGCTGAGCTGAAAGCCTTGGGCATTGTGCCGCCCCCTTACCTGCTGCTGATGCGCAAGGGTGGAAACGCAACCTCTTCGACCAATGCCATCGTGCCGATGAACATAGAAGAGTTTTATGCCGACCGTCTTATCAACGACAATAAAAACTATTTCTATGCTGCATACGACTCTACGTCGAATAGCTATACATTTACCGGATTGCAGAATTATATCATGAATATCTTCCAATACGATCCCAACGATATATTGAATCCCGACGGTTCTCTCAATCCGACGGCCGACTATGCGTATGATTCCGATATGATACTGGTGCCGATAACTGTTTCGACAACCACCAGTTCATATGCAACCGATACCAATATAATACCCTATTTGGGTGGATTGACCTATGCTCATATCGACAACGAAAATATCCGCATACAAGTTGTATATAGTACAAAAGTCTATTAGTTAGTAGTATAAGAAGCATAAAATAGGCGGTCGCCTTGATTGGCGACCGCCTATTTTATGCTTGAAATAAAAAAAACTCTCGATGTCTTTGCGAAATAAGAGTATATGCACTATCTTTGCATCGCTTTTTAGGGAAACGCCGCAATAGCTCAGTCGGTAGAGCGTTTCACTCGTAATGAAAAGGTCGCCGGTTCGATTCCGGCTTGCGGCTCAAAAGGGAGGACGATATCGTCCTCCCTTTTTGTTTTTCCCCTCGCAACAATCTCTATTCAAATTTTTGTGGACGTATTGAATGCCAGATTCTTTTTTCGCGCCGGATTTTGGCATTTGGGGAGTAGGGGGGAGGTGCAGGGATATGTTGAAGAGCAGTGTTGCGAAACAGAAGAATAAATTTTGAAAGAGCGGAGAAAAGGCGTAGTTTTGCCATTCCCGACCCGAAAGAATAGACTCCTTGGAGGAGGTGACCTGACGGCAACGACGGAAGAAGCGGGAACATACCCGCGAGAGAGCCCAAAGCCCCATACAATAACCCCAGCCCCGCCCGGAGAGCCGAGCGGACCCCCTCTTTCGCCACCCATTTTTCGCACCCTGTGAAAAGGGGTAAGGAAGGGAAAAAGGAGGAAAAGAGCGAGGGAGGAGGAAAAAAGAGGCGGGAGGGGCAAAAAAAATTTTTTCTTCTAAGGCATTGAGAATAAGGAAGAAGAAAAAAGGTACAAAAAAAAGATGAAAAAAAGTAGCAAAAATATTTGGAGGGGAATAGAAAAGCCTCTATCTTTGCACCCGCTTTCCCGATAGAACGGGAGCTTAACCCGGGCGAGGGAAGCGAATAGAACCTTGAAGAAATGATAGACAAAGTAGTACGAGACGAGTAAAAAGTCAACGTCAAAACCGGCGAATCACGAGCCGCTCTCTTGCAAGAGGGAGAAAGGTAAAAGAAGTCTTCGATGGAATAAAAAAAGAAAAATAAAATAATACAACGAAGAGTTTGATCCTGGCTCAGGATGAACGCTAGCGACAGGCCTAACACATGCAAGTCGAGGGGCAGCACGGTTGAAGCTTGCTTCAATGGGTGGCGACCGGCGCACGGGTGAGTAACGCGTATGGAACCAACCCGCAACAGGGGGATAACCCGGAGAAATCCGGACTAATACCGCATAGCACAGGGAATACACAAGTATTTTTTGTTAAAGAGCAATCGGTTGCGGACGGTCATGCGTTCCATTAGCTAGTTGGCGGGGTAACGGCCCACCAAGGCGACGATGGATAGGGGTTCTGAGAGGAAGGTCCCCCACACTGGTACTGAGACACGGACCAGACTCCTACGGGAGGCAGCAGTGAGGAATATTGGTCAATGGGCGAGAGCCTGAACCAGCCAAGTCGCGTGAGGGAAGACGGCCCTATGGGTTGTAAACCTCTTTTAGATGAGAGTAAAGGTACTTACGTGTAAGTATTTGCAAGTATCATCAGAATAAGCATCGGCTAATTCCGTGCCAGCAGCCGCGGTAATACGGAAGATGCGAGCGTTATCCGGATTTATTGGGTTTAAAGGGTGCGTAGGCGGGTTGTTAAGTCAGCGGTGAAATGCATCAGCTTAACTGGTGAATTGCCATTGAAACTGGCGACCTTGAGTGTAGCGGAAGTATGCGGAATGTGTGGTGTAGCGGTGAAATGCATAGATATCACGCAGAACTCCGATTGCGAAGGCAGCATACCATACTACAACTGACGCTGAAGCACGAAAGCGTGGGTATCGAACAGGATTAGATACCCTGGTAGTCCACGCAGTAAACGATGAATACTAACCGTTTGCGATAGAATGTAAGCGGTAGAGCGAAAGCGTTAAGTATTCCACCTGGGGAGTACGCCGGCAACGGTGAAACTCAAAGGAATTGACGGGGGCCCGCACAAGCGGAGGAACATGTGGTTTAATTCGATGATACGCGAGGAACCTTACCCGGGCTTGAATTGCAACTGAATGATGTGGAGACATGTCAGCCGCAAGGCAGTTGTGAAGGTGCTGCATGGTTGTCGTCAGCTCGTGCCGTGAGGTGTCGGCTTAAGTGCCATAACGAGCGCAACCCTTATCGATAGTTACCATCAGGTTATGCTGGGGACTCTGTCGAGACTGCCGTCGTAAGATGTGAGGAAGGTGGGGATGACGTCAAATCAGCACGGCCCTTACGTCCGGGGCTACACACGTGTTACAATGGGGGGTACAGAAGGCAGCTACCTGGTGACAGGATGCTAATCCCAAAAGCCTCTCTCAGTTCGGATCGAAGTCTGCAACCCGACTTCGTGAAGCTGGATTCGCTAGTAATCGCGCATCAGCCATGGCGCGGTGAATACGTTCCCGGGCCTTGTACACACCGCCCGTCAAGCCATGAAAGCCGGGGGTACCTGAAGTGCGTAACCGCAAGGAGCGCCCTAGGGTAAAACTGGTGATTGGGGCTAAGTCGTAACAAGGTAGCCGTACCGGAAGGTGCGGCTGGAACACCTCCTTTCTGGAGAGGACGAAAGATCGAGAAGGTTTTTGTTCTTGTACTGCTGGTGTTGTTTATTCAAGATATGATTCCGTAATGATACGGAAGAGAGAAAGTAAGAAGCCGGGTCTAATTAAACAGACTAGGTTGAACTTAGTCCTATAGCTCAGTTGGTTAGAGCGCTACACTGATAATGTAGAGGTCGGCAGTTCAACTCTGCCTGGGACTACTTCAAAGTTGAAAACTGAAAATTGAGAAATGAAAATCGGGAACTCTCCGGATTTTCCACTTTCCACTTTCCGTTTTCCACTTATAAGAAGGGGGATTAGCTCAGCTGGCTAGAGCACCTGCTTTGCACGCAGGGGGTCAACGGTTCGAATCCGTTATTCTCCACTCCGTTTTGATTATTGTTTTATAATTGAAACACCGTTCTTTGACATGATGTGACCAAAAAAAAGTAAAGTTAAAAGCTGAAAGTATATATCGACCATACGTGATCGGTAAGACAAAAAGTAAGTAAGGGCACATGGCGGATGCCTTGGCTCTCGGAGGCGATGAAGGACGTGATAAGCTGCGATAAGCTTTGGGGAGGTGCAAATGACCTTTGATCCAGAGATTTCCGAATGGGACAACCCAATATCTTGAAGAGGTATTATCCAACGTTGTTGGAGGCTAACGCAGGGAACTGAAACATCTTAGTACCTGCAGGAAAAGAAAATAAACAATGATTCCCCCAGTAGTGGCGAGCGAACGGGGAATAGCCCAAACCATCCATGTTACGGCATGGGTGGGGTTGTAGGACCACGCCGTGGCAAGAAAGTTGGTGAGCAGAATGTTCTGGAAAGTACAGCCATAGAGCATGAGAGCTGCGTATGCGAAGCCAAGCGAAGCCTAGTGGTATCCTGAGTAGCGCGGAGCACGAGGAATTCTGCGTGAATCTGCCGGGACCATCCGGTAAGGCTAAATACTCCCGAGAGACCGATAGCGAACCAGTACCGTGAGGGAAAGGTGAAAAGCACTTCGAACAGAAGAGTGAAATAGTTCCTGAAACCGTGCGCCTACAAGCGGTCGGAGCTCGTTAATGAGTGACGGCGTGCCTTTTGCATAATGAACCTACGAGTTGCCTTTGCCGGCAAGGTTAAGTGTGACGACACACGTATCCGAAGCGAAAGCGAGTCTGAAGAGGGCGTATAGTCGGCAGTGGCAGACGCGAAACCAAGTGATCTACCCTTGGCCAGGTTGAAGGCTGGGTAACACCAGCTGGAGGACCGCACCAATAAGCGTTGAAAAGCTTCTGGATGAGCTGAGGGTAGGGGTGAAAGGCTAATCAAACTTGGAGATAGCTCGTACTCCCCGAAATGCATTTAGGTGCAGCCTTGCGGGTTACTGATGTGAGGTAGAGCGACTGATAAGATGCGAGGGCTTCACCGCCTATCAAGTCTTGATAAACTCCGAATGCGCAGTAGTTCGATCCCAGGAGTGAGGGCATGGGTGCTAAGGTCCATGTCCTAAAGGAGAAGAATCCAGACCATCAGCTAAGGTCCCCAAATAAACACTAAGTTGAACTAACGAAGTCAGATTGCTAAGACAGCTAGGATGTTGGCTTGGAAGCAGCCATTCATTTAAAGAGTGCGTAACAGCTCACTAGTCGAGGGACTCCGCATGGATAATAATCGGGCATAAGCGTATTACCGAAGCTATGGAATATCATTGGTAGGGGAGCATTCCAGTCGCTGCAGAAGATACACCTTGAGGTGTGTTGGAGGCCCTGGAAAAGCAAATGTAGGTATAAGTAACGATAAAGGGGGCGAGAAACCCCCTCGCCGCAAGACCAAGGCTTCCTGATCAACGCTAATCGGATCAGGGTAAGTCGGGACCTAAGGATAATCCGAGAGGAGAGGCCGATGGAAGAAACGGTTAATATTCCGTTACTACGTATATTAGTGACGGGGAGACGGAGAAGTGACACATCCGCCTGCTGACGGAATAGCAGGTTAAAGAGAGTAGATAATGGCAGTATAGGCAAATCCGTACAGCCAGTCGAACTTGACAGTACCGGGCGTCTACGGACAAACGGATAGCGATGGTAAACAGGCTCCCAAGAAAATCCTCTAAACATATAATATACGTACCCGTACCAAAACGGACACACGTGGTCGAGTAGAACATACTAAGGCGCTCGAGAGATTCACGGTTAAGGAACTAGGCAAATTGACCCTGTAACTTCGGGATAAAGGGTC
>OBAQ01000480.1_pt1 | contig 37397 bp, 34 predicted proteins | sample 1517821 | NCBI WGS metagenome assembly OBAQ01 (sample SAMN04571705, study PRJEB22368) | human gut metagenome | biome: human gut; material: stool | host: Homo sapiens | place: Luxembourg | collected 2012-09-27
GCGAAGGTAACTTTCAGTCTTCAGCAGAGACTGAAAGCAACAGAAGATTTGAATTTTGATGTCGATTATCAGGGGGAATATATGGTGCATAAAGAAATATATATTGAACTGCAGGATACGCAATGGCAATTTGATTATATTGACCATGATAGAAATATTGCTAGAGCAATTGTATATGATGAAAACGGAATATTCTATTTTGTAAGAGCCGAGCGAGATGATGATTTTGGCAAAGCAACATTAATTGAAACTGCTGGCGGAGGAGTTGAGGTAGGCGAGGAGTTACAAACTGCCATTCAAAGAGAACTAAAAGAAGAATTAGGTGTATCAGTAGAAATAGTTTTTAAAATAGGAGTTGTAAGTGATTATTATAACCTGATTCATAGGCATAATATTAATAATTATTTCTTGTGTAAAGTAAAATCATTTGGGGAAAAAAATTTAACGCAGGATGAAATAGATAGTTTTCATTTATCTACATTGCAATTGTCTTATGAAGAAGCAGTTCGAGAATATGAAAATAGAAAGAATACACGATTAGGAACACTTGTAGCAAATAGAGAATTACCTATCTTATATCGAGCAAAAGAAATAATCGATGATATAGAGAGTGAATAAACTTTCATTTGTAGAGATGATAGAATAATTATTTTGGAATAAAAAGGTATGAAGCACCATAGAAGTAATACAATTATGGTCAAAAGGATAAATTATTGATATAATATAGATAACCATAAAGATTTAAGAGTGAAAAGAAAGAAGGTGTATCTATGCCAGAAATTTCGTTGTTTTATGGAATAAGGGTTACAATGTATTATGAAGATCATAATCCACCATATTTTCATGCAGAATATAATGGAAATAAAGCAATTGTAGATATTATCGAAGCAAGAGTAATAAAAGGGGCTTTACCATCCAGGCAGTTAAAACTGATATTGGCATGGTGTGTGATACATCAGGATGAACTGATGCAAAACTGGGAATTGTCCAAAGATGGACTTCCGCTTAATAGGATTAATCCATTAGTGTAGGAGGCAGATATGTTTTATGATATTGTGCAGGTAATTCCTAATGAAGACTATACCGTATATGTATATTTTGAAGATGGAAAGATTGTATGCTATGATGCTAAAACGTTATTGAAAAAGAAAGTTTTTGAACCATTGAAAGATATTAAATTTTTTATGAATGCGTGCACCATTTTGAATGGGACATTGGCATGGGATGTTACTGGAACCAGAGATTGCAGTAAGTGTCTGGATATAGATCCGGAGATGTTGTATGGATTGGAGAATGTAAGTGAAAAGATTGCATAAGGAGTTGCCGTCATTCAATGGCGGCAATTATTGTATAGATAAAAACAATATAACAAATCGAGATTTGTTGGTGAAAAGCCCGTGAATAAGCGGATGTTAATATGTATTGCTTGTGGCAACGGCTCTATTGAATATAGAATTGAGCTATCAAAAACAAGGAGGCAGAGATTATGCTAAATGAAAATATCAAAAGAATTAGAAAGTCAAAAGGGCTGTCGCAAGAAGAACTGGCAATTAAACTGAACGTAGTAAGACAGACAGTATCAAAATGGGAGAATGGTTTGTCAGTTCCAGATTCCAGTATGCTGATTATTTTGGCGAATGAACTGGATACTACTGTAAGTGAATTACTTGGAGAACCTGTAGCAGAACCGACTACCGATGATTTAAAGATTCTTTCTGAAAAATTAGAAGTTATTAATTTGCAGCTTGCAAAAAGAAGTATAACAAAGGTAAAAACGATTCGATGGATTCTTATTTCATTGTGTGCGGTTATAGTGGTAATATTTATCGCACTTGCATCTACGAATAGTTTTTATTTGAATTGGAATTACAATGATCCTGAGTTGGCAGTGGCAGGAACAATACTGCATGGGTTTGAATTCTTGTTTGTAAGACTCGCACCGATTGTTTTTTTGACTTCGGTGGTTGGAGTTGTGGTGACATATAAGAAAAGATAAATTCAAGTTTTTGAAACTGAGAAATCAGAATTTGGAAAGGGGTGCACTGTCATGCTGAGAAAGTTGAATTGTTTTTTAAACATCGTTATCGGTTCATTCATAGGAGTTTTCATTGGGTTCGGAATTTATAAGTTTTGGCATTTTAAAACCTATTCAAATCTATATGTCATGCAGTCTGCACCGTGGTACACAGAGTTACTGTTGGATGGTGCCATGGTGGCTGTTGTGGTGGTCGTATGTATTGTCCTAAAGCTGGTTATTTGGAGAAAATTAAAGCCATAACTTCCCGTTTATTAGGAAGTCGCAGAGAACGAAAAATCAGGAGTTGTGAGGAAAAGACGAATGGAACAAAAAAGTAAAAATGGGGTTTCAATCATAGGTGGTGCAGATGGTCCTACAAGCATTTTTATAGCTGGCCCTTCAGAAAAGCAACCATTAAAGGTTAGGATCAAAAATAGCATATATAGATATAAGAGAAAAAAAGTAGAGAAGACAATAGTTGCAAATCCGCATTCTCTTTCTGAAACAGTGCAGTATGCAAAAGATAAATACGAATTGACCGAAACTGCTCCCGCTGATAGAGAATATATTGAACAAATAAAATGTCTAAAAGAGAGTTTGATTTTGCAGTATAAACCAGAACTTTTGGGTGAAATGAAGGATATTCCGGTGCCGGATTTTTCTAATGAAGCATCCGTCAAAGAGTATTTGGGTAAAATAAAGACTCGAAGTGAAATGATTGCTGAAATGCCCGATAGTATAATTCCTATGGATTTTCATTTGTATAAAATAGAAATTAATGATAATTTTCTTGAAATGGAAATAGATTATACTTGGAATATATTTGGAATGTCTTATTCAGGAAATAAAGCGGTAATGAAAAAGTTTAAGAAAATAGCCAGAGATTTATACAGTTATTATGGTGTTACTGAGGAAGATATTATAAATAAGACAGAAAGATATTCGTCACTGGTAACGAGCTTGAGTTCATAACTTCCAGTTTGTCAATTACAGGTGACATTGAAAGAGACAGCCCATTCAAGGTGCTGACTCTTTCAAAAATTCCATTCTAATAAATTGCACGACAACTTATCAAAAAAATAAGCTCCCCATCCGGTCTTTACTATCTTATCTTTCTTACTGTCTGTCCGCAAGTTTTATGGTTTTCATCAGTGTATTCTCCAGCACACCTGCCGGACAGTCATCGCTATCCGGCTTAACTTTTTACAGCAATGTATTCAGATCCACCAGGGTTCCGCCCTCGATCTCCACGCACTTGTCACTGTTTAACTGCAGCCATGCGCTGCAGGCATTGGGGTTATATACCTTTTCGTAATCCGCAGAGAACTGTAAACGTTTCGCTGCATCCATATAATCAATGATCTCAATATTGGTGGCATACCAGATGTCGTCTCTGCCGCCCATGTATTTACAGAAGTTCTCGATCACATCCCAGTTATCATTATTATCGAACTCGTAGCTGTGTCCCCAGACATACATCAGCTTCAGGTACTGGCTCTTCTTGAAATCAGCAAAAAATTCCGCGTACTCCATCAGCTTCGGATCATTATGATGGCAGGTAGCATGCCACTCCAACGGATCCTTCGGCAGTGCAAAATCCGGAACCGTCTCTACCACTCTGGCATAAGCCACGCCCAGCTGACGATACAGCTGCTTGATCTCCTCGCTGTAAGAACCGTTGGGATACGCATGTCCCCTGACGATCTGTCCTGTCCATTTCTCCAGACCTTTCCGATCCTCCAGAAGCTCCTGTGCCACTTCCACTAACGGACATCTCTCGATGGTAGGATGCGTCATGGTATGGGTTGCGATCTCATGTCCCGCATACAGCCCTTCCATTTCTTCAAAAGTCATGCGGGGGCGTTCTCCCACCTGACCGTAATTCAGATTAAACGTTCCCTTGATACCATATTTATTGAAAATGTCGATCAGGCGTCTGTCCTGTACCTTACCGTCATCGTAACTCATGGTCAATGCTTTGGCTTTTCCGCCGGGAAAACAAGTATATACTTTCATCTTTTCCATCCTTTTCTACTGTAATTTCTATTGTGGTTTAAAAAATATGGTGATTTTCAACCCACATGTTTTCATCATATTACGACCGGAACAATTTTGCAACTGATAAGAATCCGGCATTAACCATCTTTAACGTGCAGAACTTTCCATTGCCTTCCTTTCATTCATCCTTTAATATAGTGATGTCGGGGTCAAAAGCCCCCGACTTTGATGCCTACGGATTGTTCCGTGCTACGCACTCCCACAATCCTACCCTCTATTCGCATATCGTGGGATTATCATCCCACTTTTATGCTCATATCGGGGCGGGTCCTAAGGTCTTTCACCCACTTATGAGCAAGCTCATATGGGTTTAGACCTTTTGACCCTGGCATCATATAGTAAAGTATACAACCAATAAACGAATTACAATCAGAAGGGAGCATATTTATGAAAAAATTCAACTCCTTCCGTAATCGTCAGAACGGCTTTGAAGATTTAGGTTCCGGCACTGCGGAAGCAGCAAAAACGAAAAAAAGCTGGTGGAAAATCCCCGGCATCATTCTTGTGATTCTGGTAATCGCTATTTTTACTTTTAATTCCACTTACCAGATCCGTGAGCAGGAGCAGGCGGTTCTGATCACCTTAGGACAGGCCAAAGCGGTTACGGATCCCGGACTTCATTTTAAGATACCGTTCATCCAGCAGGTCCGCAAGGTCAATACCACCATTCAGGGATTTTCCCTGGGATATGATGTAGATTCCAATTCTTCGGAAACCGACGATTCTCTCATGATCACTTCCGATTACAATTTTGTCAACGTCGATTTCTTCGTAGAGTATCGTTTCAGCGATCCGGTAAAAGCAGTCTATGCTTCCAAAGATCCTGTGCTGATCCTGCGTAACATCAGCCAGAGCTGTATCCGCACTGTCATCGGCAGCTATCCGGTAGATGACGTACTGACCACCGGTAAAAATGAGATTCAGGCTGCTATTAAAGAAATGATTCTGGAGCGTCTGAGCGAACAGGATATCGGTATTCAGCTGGTGAATATCACGATCCAGGATTCCGAGCCGCCTACCTCCGAAGTCATGGAGGCTTTCAAGGCCGTAGAAACCGCCAAGCAGGGAAAAGAAACCGCTCTGAACAATGCCAACAAATACCGCAATGAGCAGCTTCCTCTGGCGCAGGCACAGGCAGACGGTATCATTAAGGACGCCGAAGCACAAAAGACCGAGCGCATCAATGAGGCTACTGCACAGGTTGCACGTTTTAACGCTATGTACGAGGAATATATCAAGAACCCGGCCGTCACCAAACAGCGTATGTTCTACGAGACTATGGAAGAAGTCCTGCCGGATCTCAAGGTAGTCATCGAAAGCCCCAACGGCAATACGCAGACCTTCTACCCTTTGGAATCTTTCACAGGTACGACAACCGGTTCTTCCACGGAAAACAGTACCTCTGAAACCGCACAATAATCATTGTCTACAGAAAGGCAGTTTTAATAATATGAAAAAGTTAAAAAATATATCTCTGATTCTATTGGTACTGGTGCTGCTGATCATCGGATCCTCTAGCATTGTCGTTACCAACGAAAACGAATACAGTCTGATCCGACAGTTCGGTAAGGTAGACCATGTAGTGAGTTCTGCAGGTGTTACCTTTAAGATTCCTTTTGTACAGAGCGTCGATAAGCTCCCAAAGGAGATCCTGCTCTATGATCTGTCTTCCTCCGATGTCATCACCAGTGACAAAAAGACCATGATCTGCGACAGTTACATTTTATGGCAGATCAACGATCCTCTGAAATTCGCCCAGACCCTGAACTCTTCCATCTCCAACGCTGAGAGCCGTCTGGACACCATCGTATATAACTCTACCAAGAACATCATCAGCAGCACTACTCAGAATGATGTGATCTCCGGGCGTGACGGAGAGCTGGCGGCAGCCATCATGAAAAATATTGGGAACACCACCGAGCAATACGGTATTGAATTGCTCTCCTTCGAAACCAAACAGCTGGATCTGCCCAGTGACAACAAAGCCGCTGTGTACGAGCGCATGATCTCCGAACGCGAAAACATCTCCGCCACCTATACCGCAGAGGGAAGTTCCGAGGCACAGAAGATCCGCAATACCACGGACAAGGAGGTCAACGTGCTCCTGTCGGAAGCCAATAAAAACGCGGAAATTCTCATTGCGGAGGGAGAAGCGGAATACATGCGTATTCTGTCAGAGGCCTATGCCGATGAATCCAAGCAGGATTTCTATTCCTTCGTCAGAAGTCTGGATGCTCTGAAGGCTTCCATGACCGGTGATAATAAAACCGTGATCCTGTCCCCGGACTCTCCGATCGCGCAGATTTTCTACGGAAGATAACGTGAAAGCCGGCGTCTGCAATATTCTTGCAGGCGCCGGCTTTTTTTATGCCAGAATCTCATCAATCTTACGTCTTTCTTCATCGCTGAAGGAGGTTGCATGTACAATTCCAATATTATCCAGGATCTGTGAAGGCTTGGAAGCTCCGATCAGAACACTGGTAATATCCCCATCCCTTAAGATCCAGGACAGTGCCATCTGTGCCAGGGTCTGTCCTCTCTGGGATGCCAGATCGTTCAGTGCACGTACCTTCTTCAATGTCTCTTCCACGATCGCCGCTTCTTTCAGGAACCTGCCGTCGGTACGGACACGGCTGTCCTCGGGAATACCGTGGAGATAACGGTCGGTCAGAAGTCCCTGTGCCAGAGGGCTGAAGGTAATGATACCGATGCCGTGAGCTGCCGCGTAATCTTTCAGACCATCCTTCTCAATATCTCTTACAAACATGGAATATTTTCTCTGGTTGATAATGAACGGGGTGCCCAGCTCCTTGAACAATTCTGCCGCTGCAATGGTCTGTTCTTTATTGTAATTGGATATTCCCACATACAATGCCTTACCGGATCTGACAATGCCGTCCAGTGCACGAACAGTCTCCTCCAGCGGTGTATTGGGATCCGGTCTGTGATGGTAGAAGATATCCACATAATCCAGTCCCATGCGCTTCAGGCTCTGATCCAGGCTGGCCACGAGATACTTTTTGCTGCCCCAGTTGCCGTAAGGTCCGGGCCACATATCATAACCGGCTTTCGTGGAAATCACCAGTTCATCACGATATACACCCAGATCCTTTTTCAGAATACGACCGAAATTCTCTTCTGCCGCACCGTATACCGGTCCGTAGTTGTTCGCCAGATCGAAGTGTGTGATACCGTGATCAAAAGCAGTGTGACACATGTCCAGCATGTTGTCAAAATTCCCATTGGAGCCAAAATTGTGCCACAGTCCCAAGGAGACTGCCGGAAGCTGCAATCCACTTGCACCACAGCGGTTGTATTTCATTTCTTCATATCTTTTTTCATCTGCCTGATACATTTAAATAACCTCCTTCTTTTCTTTCCTTCATTTCTTTATTATAAATTTATTTTCATCCCATTTCTATGCGAATTATATAGAATAAAGTGCAATATCTTACGAATTATCTCTTACTTCCCACAGTCTTCAGGCGGCTGAAAAACAGGTAATATACAATAAAAGCGATACTTGTCACCGTCCAGGTCAGCGGATAGCTGAACACAATGGTGAGAATGTCATTTTTCAGAGGTACGGCTGTCAGGATCCATACCACACGCAGCGCGCAGATCCCCAGACAGCAGATGATCATGGGAAGCCAGCTGTCGCCGATACCGCGCAGAGTACCGGACAAAATCTCAATGGCAATATAGGTAAAATATGTGGGTACCAAAAAGTGCAGAATCTGTTCTCCGATCACTACCACCTGAGCATCCGTGGTAAACAGTTGATAACAGATCGATGCATAATTATAGAGGATCACAGACAACAGTACGGTTGCCCCGGCTGTAATTCCCATACAGGTACGGACTCCCTTGTGTACACGATCCATTTTCCCCGCACCATAATTCTGTCCCACAAAGGTAGTGATCGATATGCCAAAGGCATTGACGATCATCCAGAACAGGCTGTCGATCTTGCTGTATGCTGTCCATGCCGCTACCGTATCCGTTCCCAATGCATTCACGCTGGACTGGATCAGAATATTGGACGATGTATACATTACCGACTGCAATCCCGCCGGAAGTCCGATCCGGATGATCCTGTGGAACATTCTTCCATCAAAACGGATCTTTCTCAGTTCCAGACGATGCATATCTTTCGTCCGCATCAGCACCCACAATACCAGCACAGCGCTGAGTGCCTGCGACAGTATCGTAGCAAGTGCAGCTCCCGCCACCCCCATATGTAATCCGATGACAAATGCAATATCCAGCACAATATTGGTCAGGCAGCTGACGATCAGGAAATATAGCGGTCTCTTGGAATCCCCCACAGCCCGCAGGATACCTGCGCCCATGTTGTAGATCAGATTCCCGATAACGCCCAGAAAATAGATTCGGATATAGGTTGTCGACGGTCCCAAAATATCCTCAGGTGTAGACATCGCGCGCAGTGCCCATGGTGCCGCCGTAATACCCACGATCATCATGCCGACTCCCGCTACCAGGCTGAACGCAATGGAGGTATGTACGGCATAGCCTACCATCTCGGCACGTTTTGCCCCATAATACTGAGAGATAATGACTGTGGCACCGCTGGACAATCCCACGAAAAATCCCACCAGCAGCTGGATCAGCGTACCGGTGCCGCCACCTACCGCCGACAAAGCTTCTTTTCCGACAAAGCGCCCTACGATCACCGCATCTGCTGCATTATATAATTGTTGAAAAAAGGTCCCGAACAAAATAGGGAAAAAGAACAGGAGCAGCTGCTGCCAGATGACTCCCGTTACGATTTTGTTCTCTTTCCCTATAACATTTTCTGTCTGCTCTTGTGTTTTCTTTGTATTTTCTTCCATATAAATCATACCCTTTGAAAATCTGTACTTCTACGATGATAGTATCATTTCCACCAAACCTTTTCAAGAGGGCAATCTTATCCACCGCCAAGGGCAGGAAAAACCCCGGGTGGTGGAAGCACCCGGGGTCCTTGTCTGCACCCGGATGAGTCGCAGCATCCGGGCACAGCACTCTGTATATACCAAATTGAGGGATTAGATAAAAGCTAAGTTAAGTTACTCGACATCTTGCAGAGCTGCGAAGTCTTCTTCGCCGGTGCGAACCTTTACAACCTTGTCAACGTTGTATACGAAAATCTTGCCATCGCCGATATGGCCGGTGTACAGAGCCTTCTTGGCAGCCTCGATCACGGTTGCTACGGGGATCCTGCTGACTACGACTTCTACCTTCACCTTGGGAAGCAGGGTCGCATCCATTTCAACACCACGATACATCTCGCCGGCGCCCTTCTGTACGCCACAGCCCATAACCTGTGTCATGGTCATACCGGTAACACCCAGATCGTTCAGTGCTTTCTTCAGTACTTCGAACCGGGCAAGCTTTGCAATAACCACTACTTTGTAGATTCCGGTTGCAGGAATTGCTGCCGGAACTGTCTCTACCTTTACTGCAGCTTCCTTCATGGTTGCGGAAGCTGCGTCATAATCACTTACACCAAGGCTGGTATTTTCATTTACCTCCATGGTCATAGTGTTGGAAATATCCATAATGCTGAAGCCTGCATATGCGGAAGGAAGACCATGCTCGCAGGAATCCAGACCTACAATTTCCTCTTCCTCAGATACGCGTAAGCCAACGGTTGCCTTGATGATCAGGAATGCAATGGTAATGGTTACTGCAGTCCATGCTGCTACACTTACAAAACCTAACAGCTGTAAACCAAGCTGCTTGAATCCGCCGCCATAGAACAGACCTACAATACTGTCGTTACCGGGTGCGGAAGTGGTTGCGAACAGACCGGTTGCAATGGTACCCCAGATACCGTTCAGGCAATGTACTGCAACTGCACCTACGGGATCATCAATATGTAACTTGTAATCCAGAAGCCATACACCGAATACTACCAGAAGTCCTGCAACAACACCGATTACGATAGCACCGAAGCAGTCGGTCACATCACAGGGAGCAGTAATTGCTACCAGACCTGCCAAAGATGCATTCAGGCACATAGATACATCGGGTTTGCCATACTTGATCCAGGTAAAAATCATGCAGACTACGGTTGCAACTGCGGGAGCTACGGTAGTGGTAAGGAATACGGAGCCTAACTGCTCTACGGAAGTACAGGCAGCACCGTTGAATCCATACCAGCCAAGCCACAGAATGAATACACCGAGACATCCGATCGGAAGGTTATGTCCGGGGAATGCATTTACTTTTACGATCTTACCACTCTTATCCTTATCGAACTTACCGATACGGGGTCCTAACAGTTTTGCACCGATCAGAGCGGAAATACCACCTACCATGTGGATCGCACAGGATCCTGCGAAATCATGGAAACCAAGCTGTGCCAACCAGCCGCCGCCCCAGATCCAGTGAGCTTCGATGGGATAGATCAATGCGGAGATCACACCGGAGTAAATACAATAGGATAAGAACTTAGTTCTCTCTGCCATAGCACCGGATACGATGGTAGCTGTGGTAGCACAGAACACCAGGTTAAATACGAAATTTGAATAATCAAAATTCTCATAGGAGGTAAAGATATCCAGTCCCGGCTTACCGATCAGACCTACTACATCTTCACCAAGTAACAATCCAAAGCCGATCAGAATAAACACTACAGTACCGATACAGAAATCCATCAGATTCTTCATCAGGATATTACCGGCATTCTTGGCTCTGGTAAATCCGGTCTCCACCATTGCGAATCCTGCCTGCATCCAGAACACCAGGGCCGCACCGATCAGAAACCAGACTGCAAATAATTGACCGTCTACTGCGCTTAAGATTTCTTCTGTCATAACATTTTCCTCCTCACTCTTCGTGAAATATCTTCCACCATACTTCACCGGTGTAAAAAAATATGCGATACTATGGTTTCATCCTTCGAAGCCCCATTGCATCGCATCCTTAGGGTATAGCAGTTAAACTGTTTTCCACATACCCTTACGCTATTTTTGTCCGGCCACGCGCGTTGTGATACTGCCAAACAAAAAGGGCGCTACAGTTTTATTCTGTAGCGCCTTTGCTATGTTGAGAGTATAGCACCGTGGTTTTAGAGTGTCAACCGGTTTTTTATAATTTCTTTATATTTTTTACAGTTCCAACAGAAGCCGTTCATATAAGATTCCTTCCCATGTCATCCAATCCTGCCTGTGGAACCCCAGTCTTTCAGCCAGTCGCAGCGACACCCTATTTTCCGGCATTACCAGCATCTGTACCTGCTCAAATCCCAATTCTTCTTTCCCGTATTCCAACAATGCCTTACACACTTCCGTCGCATATCCCTGCCGCTGCCACGGGACACCGATGACGAAGCCCAGTTCCGGATCCTCATGACCCTCGCGGTTGGAAAATCCCGCTCTGCCGATGACCTGCCCGGTGGTTTTATCACAGATCGTCCAGACTCCGTAATTATAAAAGTAATACATATTTTCCGTATAGTCTTTCAAATAAGCTTCTTCCTGTTCCCGTTCCGGATACAACCCCTCCGTATACTGCGTCACGGAAGGCTCCGCATAGATCTCGTAGAGAGCATCCAGATCCTCCGCAGAGGTCTCCCGCACGAGGCAGCGGTCTGTCGTCAGAATATCCCAGGGGATCCCCATATATCTGCGATAGACCTTCTCCAGATAATCAAAATCCAGTTCACTGATATTTTCGCAGGCATAACGGACACCGCTAAAATCCTGATTCCTGTTGTCCTCATGGAGCCAGGCAAGCACCGGACAGCCCTGCTCCAAGAGTTCCTGCGCACGTGTGCCATTATCTACGATCCAGAGTTTTCCCTGCCCATTTCTTTGTTTGGAAAATTCTCTTTCCTGTCTCTGTCTACGAATCGCATCCAGCAGTGCCTGCATTTGCGCGTCATATTTTTTACGGTAGCTCACTCGTTCCTCGTCCGATGCACCTTCCGGATAAATTTCTATTGATACCTGCTTTAAAAAATCCATCTGCGGCAATTCTCCTCTTTACGTTTTCCTGGGAATCCATTACAATAATATTTATATTTTATTCTATTTCTGTTGAAAAAGGAAGAAAGGAAATTATTATGGCAAAGAATCCTATTGTTACTATTACTATGAAGGATGGCGGTGTGATCAAATGCGAGCTTTATCCCGAAATTGCACCCGAATCCGTTAACAATTTTATCAGCCTGATCAACAAGCATTTCTATGACGGTCTGATCTTCCACCGTGTGATCCGCGGTTTCATGATCCAGGGTGGATGTCCTGACGGCACCGGATGTGGTGGCCCCGGCTACAGCATCAAGGGTGAATTCGCTGCTAACGGCGTAAGCAACGATCTGAAGCATACCGAAGGCGTTCTGTCCATGGCCAGAGCTATGCATCCCGATTCCGCAGGCAGCCAGTTCTTCATCATGCATAAGACCAGCCCTCATCTGGATGGTTCTTACGCTGCTTTCGGCAAAGTCATCGAGGGTATGGATGTAGTAAATAAGATTGCCGAGACCGCTACTGATTACAGCGATCGTCCCCTGGAGGATCAGGTAATGGAAAGCGTTACCGTAGATACCTTCGGTGAGACCTATCCCGAGCCTAACAGGCTGGATCGATAAACCAACCGCTCGGTTCAACTATTCAGAACCCCATTCGCAAAATCGCATCTTCGATGCTTTACTTTTGCTCATGTGGTTACTTCGTTAAATAAATAAGCGCTGCTGTTCTTACGAATACAAGTATTCGACGTACAGTAGTGCTTATTTATTTCCCTCTGAATAGTTGTTCATATTTTGTTTACAAATTCTTCAAGGAATCTTCAATTCCACAACATGTTTTGGACATTTCTGTTTCATATACTATAACCATAGAAACAAACAAAGTAGCACACAACAGTTTCTTGTTTAAAAAACTTTTTCATAATAAATGCCAAGGATCAGAATCCTTGGCATCCTCCCTTTCTAGGGGTAAAATTACAGCTATCGCGGTAGAACACTACGCCGGATAGTTTTTTTTTTGCAAAAAAATCTCCCGCATCACTGCGAGAGATTTTTATTATGTCAAAATTATTCAGCCTTACCAACAGATCCGAACAGTTCCATCTTCTCCTTAACAGTAGCCTTGATAGCTTCTGCACCGGGAGCTAACAGCTTACGAGGGTCGAAGCCCTTGCCTTCGAGATCCTTACCAGCCTCGATGTACTTACGGGTAGCATCAGCAAATGCCAGCTGGCACTCGGTGTTAACGTTGATCTTGGATACGCCCAGGTCGATTGCCTTCTTGATCTGATCTGCGGGGATACCGGTACCACCGTGCAGAACCAGAGGAAGCTCACCGGTCAGCTCCTGTACAGCTGCCAGAGTTTCGAAGCTTAAGCCCTTCCAGTTAGCGGGGTATTTACCATGGATGTTACCAATACCTGCTGCCAGGAAATCAACTCCCAGATCAGCGATAGACTTACACTCCTTAGGGTCAGCGCACTCGCCCATACCGATAACGCCATCTTCCTCACCACCGATAGAACCAACTTCTGCCTCGATGGAAAGTCCCTTGCTGTGAGCAGCCTTAACCAGCTCAGTGGTCTTCTCTACGTTCTCAGCGATAGGATAATGAGAACCATCAAACATGATGGAAGAGAAACCTGCTTCAATACACTTATAGCAGCCTTCGAAAGAGCCATGATCCAGATGCAGAGCAACGGGAACATCAATGTCCAGATCCTTTAACAGTCCGTTTACCATACCAACGACTACATCATAACCGCCCATGTATTTGCCGGCACCCTCGGATACACCCAGGATAACAGGGGAACGAAGTTCCTTAGCGGTGAGCAGGATGGACTTTGTCCACTCCAGATTGTTGATGTTGAACTGACCTACTGCATAGTGGCCTGCTTTTGCTTTTTTGAGCATTTCTGTTGCGGATACTAACATTTTAATACCTCCATTTTATATACTCATTCTTGTTAGGATATACGAAATGTAATCCATTCCTAAATGCACACGGGAAACACATTTCGAATAATCACTTTGTGACTACCCAAACTATAACACAACTCTAACAAAAATGGAACAGCTTATTGTTAAATTTTTACCAAATTTTAAGATTCCTTCTACTCCACACGAATATCCATGCCCTGACAGATATTCTCGATCACTACTTTCGTATGAGTTCCTCCGTATTCTCCGTCCAGCGTCCAGGGCAGTGGCTCGGCAGACGTAATCTCCAGTCTGGAAGTCCTGAAGCAATACATGGCATTGGTATCAATGTCACGATTCAACAGCGAAACCATAATATTGTTCAGCTCCATAGGATTCCTCGGGCGCTTGATCAGTGTCACTTCAAATACACCGTCATCCAGCTTGACATTTTTACCGGTGATCCGCTTGAATCCGCCTACGGACACGGAATTCGTCACCATGCCGAAGATAAAATCATCCACTATCGTCGTATCCTCATAGTTGATCCTCATGGGGTAAGAACGGATCGCCGGCAGACGCTTCATGCCTTCCAGCAGATATGCCATATGACCCAGTACATTTTTCATATCCTGTCCGGTCTCATAGGAAACATCCGTGAACAATCCGAACGCTGCTATATAGACGAATATATCCTCGTTAAAGGCTCCCACATCACAGGCAAAATTATTCCCGTTTACAATACTTTCCGCTGCGCGCACCATATTTTTCGGTAATCCCAGACTTCCCCCGAAGTCGTTCGTGCTTCCTGCCGGAATATAACCGATGGGTGTACGGAAGTCACTGCGGATCATACCGGTGACCACTTCATCCAAAGTACCGTCTCCACCACTGCAGACTACGATATCGTAATCCCTGTCACGCGTCATGGTCTTCTCCATGGCATCTTCTCTTTTCTGTGTGGGATAGATTGTGATCTCATAACCGCCTCTGGTAAATACATCCAGAATATCTGCCAGTTTGTTGCGGATCTGTGCCTTTCCGGCTTTCGGATTATAGATAAATAACATCTTCTTCATAAACACTATCCTCAAAATATGCAAAACGGGACTAACAGAATTCTCTATCAGCCCCGCTCCTCGTCATACTATGTTCTTAAGCCACCTGACCGCTTAAAAACTTCTCAATGTTGTCCACAGCGGTCTGCTCATCTGCACCCTCTGCAGCTACCGTAAGCTCTTCGCCTGCGCAAAGTCCCAGGCTCATCATGCCCATGATGCTCTTGGCATTGATCCGCTTATCGTCTACTTCAATGTAAATGTTGCTTTCGTACTTGCTGGCCTCCTGTACTAACAGTGCCACCGGTCTTGCGTCCAGACCGTCTTCCAGTCTGACCTTAATGCTCCTTTTTGTCATAATTTTCCTCCTCTTTTACGTCCTGATCCTATCTGCTAATTCACTGAGTTTGCGTAATCTGTGGTTCACACCGGACTTTCCCACGGGCGGATCCAGGTATTCTCCCAGTTCCTTCAGCGGAGCATCCGGATTCTCCAGTCTGGCTTCCGCCATCTGGCTCAAAGGTTCCGGCAGATTTTCCAGTCCGTAGTGATCCCGGATATAAATAATATCCTCTATCTGTCTGGTCGCCGCATTTACGGTCTTCGTAATGTTGGCGGTCTCACAATTTACTCTTCGATTTACAGAATTGCGCATTTCCTTTACAATTCTTAAATTCTCCAGTTTCATTAAGGCAACGGGTGCCTCACATACATTCAGAAGGTCCACAATGCCGGAGCCTTCCTTCAGATAGACAACGTAATACTTCTTCCGAAGCACGATCTTGGCTTCTATATCAAATCCCTGTATCACACTCTGTAGTTGTCTCGCTTTGTCCTCATCAGTGCATACAAATTCCAGGTGATAACTCTTCTGCGGGTCGCTCATAGAACCAATGCAGAGAAAAGCTCCTCTTAAAAATGCTCTTTGACAGCAGGAATTTTTAATCAGCAGGAGACTTACAGGCTCCGACAGATCTCCGATCTTGTCAATCACACTGCGCATTTGTTCCTCGCTGATTTTAACATCAGTATCTATATTATATGTTTTTTTCAATAATGTAAAGCCTTTTCTGACAACCGCCTCGTTTTCCGTCTGGAAACCGATCATAAAATCTCCCTCTGCAGAGCGTCCGTATTGACCACTAAAGTGCATGATCGCTGCAAGCTCTGCGATCTGGCAATGTCTTGCCGGGCTGATTCTCTTCGCCAGTTCTTCCTTTACCTCACTCGAAAATGACATGTTAGATTCCTTCTCTGGGCACATCACGATGGTATAATTTGATACCATAATGACCTTCTGCCTTCATACGTTCATACAACTTGTTCGCCAGAGTAACACTTCGGTGTTTGCCACCGGTACAGCCGATGGCGATCACCAGCCGGTATTTTCCCTCTTTAACATAGTTCGGGATCAAAAACTGAATCATGTCCGTCAGCTTGTCCAGGAAAACTCCGGTCTCCGGAAAGCTGCACACATAATCCTGTACCTCTTTGTCATTACCGGTCTTTGGCTTCAAATCTTCTATATAGTAAGGATTCGGCAGGAATCTTACATCAAATACCAGATCTGCATCTGCGGGGATTCCGTGCTTGAATCCGAAGGACATAACCGTTACCATAAGACTATTGTATTCTTCATTCTGAACAAAAATACGATCCAACTCTTCCTTCAGTTCTCTGACCAGCAGGTTGGAGGTATCAATAACATAATCTGAATTCTTGCGGATGGTCTCTAAGATCTTACGTTCCTTATGAATGCCGTCTTCCACTCTGCCATCTGCGGCAAGAGGGTGCACACGTCTGGTCTCCTTATACCGTTTTATCAGAGCAGTATCATCGGAGTCCATAAATAAAATCTCGAATTTGTAGCCTTTTTCCTTTAATTGTTCCAAAATACGGGTGGCATCCGTGAAATTCTGGTCTGCACGGACATCCAGCCCTAACGCTACCTTACTGATCTCACTGCCGGGCATGGCAATCAGTTCCACGAACTTTTCCACCAGAGATACCGGCAGATTATCCACGCAGTAAAATCCGGCATCTTCCAAAAGCTTTAATGCCGTTCTTTTTCCGCCACCACTCATACCAGTTACTACTACAAATCTCATATGCACCTCTCACCTGTAATTTCATGTTGCATACGTAACTATTCGAAATCACATTCACAAAATCACCTCTTCGAGGCTCTGAATAGTTACAGCATTTTGATCTCCGGTTCCAGATCGACGTGAAAACGTTCCTTCACCCTTCTCTGCACTTCCCAGATCACATCTTTTACATCTTCTGCGGTAGCATTGCCGGTATTAATGATAAAACCACAATGCTTATCCGACACTTTGGCTCCTCCTACGGAATATCCACGAAGCCCCGCCTCCATGATCAGTTGTCCGGCAAAATGTCCCTCGGGACGTTTAAAAGTACTACCGGCGCTGGGATATTCCAGCGGCTGCTTCTCTCTGCGGCGGATCGCCAGTTCTTCCATTTTAGCTGCTATCTCCTGCGGATCCCCGGGCTGCAGCCGGAAAGTCACTTTCGTAACCACAAAGGGCTGATTCTGAATGACACTGGTACGATAACCGTACTCCATGGTACTGTTATCCAGCTCCATGATCTCTCCGTTACGATTGACTACCGTCACAGTAGTCACTACCTGGCTCATCTCTCCGCCATAGGCTCCGGCATTCATCACGGCTCCGCCGCCGACAGTGCCGGGAATCCCCGCTGCGAATTCCAGACCGGTCAGACCGTTCTCTTTTGCGGTCTTCGCTACCTGGCTCATCATGGCTCCCGCCTCTGCCTCCAGGCATGTGTCCTTCACTTCAATCCTGCTCATGTATTTTCCGATCACCAGAACGATACCCCGGTAACCGCCATCATCTACTAACAGGTTGCTCCCGTTACCGATCACCGTATAAGGGGCATCCACCAGACGCAGATACTTCTGTATCCTGCAGAGCTGATCTTCATTTTCCAGATAGATCAGGCAATCCGCCGGTCCGCCAATGCGGAAGGTAGTATGCAATTTCATAGGTTCCTGAAACAGGATCTTCTCTGCCGGTACGATTTCTTTTAATGCTTCTATCACTGCTGCACTTATCATGTATATCAGGCCGCTCTTTCTTTTTATTATAGTTATTCCAAACAGGCCTACTTTAATACCAGTGCTGCAGCGCCGTAGATTCCGGCATCATTTCCAAGCTTGGCCAGGGCGAATTTCGCCTGCTTGCAGGGACCGAAAGCACATCTCTTATAAGAAGGCTCTATGTATTTGAATAAAATATCTCCGGCTTTGGATACACCGCCGCCAATGACAAAAATCTGGGGATCAACTACGCTGGCTACTGCGGCAAGTCCCTTGCCAAGATATTCACCGAACTGTTCTGCGATCTCGATCGCTACTTTGTCCCCTGCCTTAACTGCATCGAATACCGTCTTGGCAGAGATCTCACCACCACGCAGAATGCTGGGTGCATCGTCTTTTGCCAGGCGTCTGTTCGCCAGGCGGGTAATTCCGGTAGCAGATGCATACTGCTCCAGACAGCCCTTGTTCTTGCAGCCGCAGACTTCTGTCTCATTATCTTCCATGTGAATATGTCCGATCTCACCACCTGCACCGTTGGTTCCGGTCAGGATTTTGCCGTCAATGATGATACCTCCACCAACACCGGTTCCTAAAGTAACGGCTACCAGGTTGGAATAGCCTTTACCTCCGCCCTGCCACATTTCGCCCAGGGCTGCAACATTGGCATCGTTGCCCGCTTTCACGGTAACGTCCAGATCCAGTTCTTTTTTCAGTGTTTCAGCAAGGTCAAAAGATCCCCAGCCGATATTAACAGCACCATTGACCATGAAGCCATCAGCATTTACCGCACCTGGAGCGCCGATTCCCACGCCTACCAGATCTGCTGCGGTGATGTTCTTTTCCTGCATTTTATTTTTGATGGATGCTGCGATATCCGGCAGAACTTTCTCTCCACCGTTATCCTTGACCGTAGGGATCTCCCACTTGTCCAGCACCTGTCCTTCGTCATTGAACAGTCCTAATTTAACTGTGGTTCCTCCCACATCTACTCCAAATGCATACTTACTCATCATCTTCGTCCTCCTCACGTCTTTTTGCCAGGGAATTCTGTACACGGGTGTACAGTTCCTTTGCAGCATTGTAACCCATCTTCTTCTGACGATGGTTAACTGCTGCGGTCTCACAGATCACCGCCAGATTACGTCCGGGACGGATCGGAATGTTGTGGCACACTACCTTATTTCCCAGATATTCGGTGTAACTTTCTTCCAGTCCCAGTCTGTCGTACTCTTTATCTTTATCCCAGTCTTCCAGGCGGATGACCAGATCGATCGTCTGCGTATCTTTTACGGAAGATGCACCGAACAGAGCCTTGACATCCACGATGCCGATACCACGCAATTCAATGAAGTGCTTTGTGATATCCGGTGCGGAACCCACCAGCGTATCATCGCTGACCTTGCGGAGTTCTACCACATCATCGGTTACCAGACGATGTCCTCTCTTGATCAACTCCAGAGCCGCCTCGGACTTACCGATGCCGCTCTCGCCGGTGATCAGGACACCCTCGCCGTAGACATCCACCAGTACGCCGTGTACGGAGATACAGGGAGCCAGCTTGACATTCAGCCAGCGGATGATCTCTGACATAAAATCGGAAGTGGATTTCTTGGTAGATAATACAGGAACTTCATGTCGGATTGCTGTCTCCAGGAAAATAGGATCCGGCTTCAGGTCACGGCTGAATACAATGCAGGGAATATCATAAGACATCAGCTTGTCATATGCTTCCTTACGGGTCTCATCCGTCAGCCCCTCCATATAAGTATATTCCACAAATCCGATAATCTGCAGTCTGGTGGCATCGAAATGCTCAAAATATCCGGCTAACTGCAGTGCCGGACGGTTGATATCCGGCTGTGTGATCTTCACATGCTTCACATCGATCTCCGGTGTGAGATTTTCCAGTTTCATTTTTTCGATAACACGGGTCAAACTTACACTTGCCATACTAATTTCCATACCTTTCTGCGAAGAACCCGCCCCGTACACATTTTTGAAGGTTCCCGCTTCATTATCGTATTGTAACTTTTGAAGTTACCATATTACTTATGATTGTACCACAGGCGATCGCTTCTGTGAAGCGAAAAAGGCTACAATCTCCTGTGCTGTGCGCTCATTCATTTCGGGAATTTCCATCAGTTCTTCCACTGTTGCCTGCCGGATTTCCTCTAAGGACTTGAAGTGCCGCATCAGGGCTTTTCGTCTGGCGGGGCCCACCCCGGGGATATCATCCAATACAGATTTCACCTGGGTCTTACTGCGCAGGGATCTGTGATACTCAATGGCAAAGCGGTGAGCCTCGTCCTGGATTCTGGTGATCAGCTTGAACCCTTCCGAATGTGTGTCGATCGGAAGTTCGATATTATGATAATACAGACCTCTGGTACGGTGGTTGTCATCCTTGACCATACCGCAGACCGGAATGTCGATTCCCAGTTCTTCCAGTACGGACAGCGCAATATTCACCTGTCCGCGGCCGCCGTCCATGAGGATCAGATCCGGGAACTTGGTAAAGCTGCCATACTCCTGATCCATCTCCTGTTCTTCCAACTCTCTGCTCTCTTCCATACCGTGGCGGAACCGTCTCGTCAGTACTTCCCGCATGCAGGCATAGTCATCCGGACCGGAGACGCTTTTGATCTTGAACTTACGGTAATCGCTGCGTTTCGGTTTTCCTTTTTCGTAGACCACCATGGATCCTACATTTTCAAAGCCGTTGATATTGGAAATATCATAGGCTTCCATCCGGGCAGTGCCGGGTAACGGCAGCTTTAACAGATCGGAGATCTCTTTCACTGCACCGATGGTTCGTCCTTCCTCACGTTTCAACTTTTCCCTGTCCTGGGACAATATCAGCTTCGCGTTCTGCGCTGCCAGCTCCACCAGTTTTTCCTTGCTGCCGATCTTAGGCACCTTCAGGTAGACACGACTGCCTTTTCGCTCCGACAGCCATTTCTCAATAAGTTCCGCATCCTCGATCTCATATTGCAGCATAAGCTCTCTGGGGATAAATGGGGTTCCAGCATAGAACTGCTTTACAAAATCCTGTAAAATCGCCGGCTTATTGTTTTCCGGCACATGTGTCATATAATAATGTTCCCTGCCGATCAGCTTGCCGTCCCGGACAAAAAATACCTGTACCACCGCTTCCGTCTCATCCTGGTACAGCGCCAGGATATCTTTATCTTCTCCGACGCCCTCGGTGATCTTCTGCTTCTGGGATACCTGTCGTACACTGGAGAGCAGATCACGGTATCTGGCGGCATCCTCAAATTCCATAGCCTCCGCTGCTTTGTTCATCTTCTCCTCCAGATCCTTCAGGATCGGATTGTAATTACCATTCAGAAATTCCAGTGCACCTGCCACCTGCTGCCTATATTCCTCTTTGCTCACATACCCCTGACAGGGTGCCAGGCACTGCTTGATATGATAGTTCAGGCAGGGGCGCTCGATTCCTATATCCCTGGGCAGCACCCGGTTGCAGGTACGCAGCTGGTACAGTTTGTTCAGCAGTTCAATGGTATCTTTCACCGCCGCAGCGCTGGTATAAGGACCGAAATAGCGGGATTTATCCTTTTTCATGGTCCTGGAAAACAGGATCCTGGGATAATCCTCCCCCACTGTCACCTTGATATAGGGATAGGTCTTGTCATCCTTTAACAGCGTGTTATACTTCGGCGAATTCTCCTTGATCAGGTTATTCTCCAGCACCAGCGCTTCCAGTTCCGAATCCGTCACAATATATTCAAATCGGGCGATCAGCGACACCATCTGGTCAATGACGGGACCTCTGCCGATATTTTCACGAAAATAAGACCTTACACGGTTGTGCAGGTTGATTGCCTTTCCCACATACAAAATGACATCTTTGTCATCCCGCATGATATACACTCCCGGCTTGCGGGGGAGCTTTTTTAATTCTTCTTCCACGTTGAACATAAATATTTCCTCACATGCTTCTATCATACCGATTCTTGAGAAAAATACAACAAGGGATTTTTATTATACCTTGTAAATTCAAAAATTAATTTGCAAAGCTGAATTCGATTATGGAAAAGCCATGGGACTGGCTGACGGCGTGATATCGCTTTTAGAAGAAAAAGGGAGACTCTCTGAAGACCAAATAAATAGCATTCGGCGCGAAACCCATCCGGAAAAGCAGATACAAAAAGACAGTAGCGGCTTTCGCCGTATAAAATGAAAAATAAGAGTCATTTGTCGTAAGCAAGCTTCCACAAATGACTCTTATTTTTGATTTAGCATGGACGCAGGTGCTATACCATCTTGAATCCTTTCGCCTTCAGGCAAATCTCCACTTCCTCGGGATCTGCGGTGTGCAGGATCATAACAGGTGTAGAAGAATCACGGTTGAAGGACAGGTAGGTGTAGTCCACATTGACATTACTATCTAACAGCGCGGTCAGCAGGGTATTCAGTGCACCGGGCTTATCCTCGATCTCTACAGCCAGGACATCCACAAAACGGCAGAGGTAGCCCTTCTCTGTGAGGACCTCTTTTGCCTTGTCTGGATCGGAGACAACCATACGGTTGATTCCGTACTCCGCACCGTCGTTGGTAACAGAACCCCAGATATTGATGCCTGCTTCATACAGTGCATTGGTCATAGCCTGCAGGGCTCCTTTTTTATTCTCAGCATAAATAGATAACTGTTTTAACATTTCGGTATTACCTCCTCATTACAATCTGACTGCCTGGCAGTCTGTCGGAAACTTCCGGCACTTTATTATGATAAAGCAATCTCACGAAATAATCAACTGTATTATTTGTCGTTTCCAGTACTTTAAAGGCTTTTACCACCCTTTTTTCCGGATTCGTTGCTTTTTTGATCTCCACCGGATGAACAATACCGGCTTCTTCAATCACCATGTCGATTTCTTTCTGATTGGTATCTCTGTATATATTCCATAACGCCTCCATCAAAAATGACTTTAATCTAAACTTCAGTTTAAATTAAAGTCATTTTATTATAGTTGTGTTTTCATTTCAAGTCTCGTTGAACGATAAGGAATGCTTCTTTATAAAAACGGCACCATATACACCGGAATATAATGAATTCCGTTTTCCCATTTATAATCCTTGGTATGAACAACATATTTATCATGTATGCGATTACTAAACTTGTCGCAAAATACATCAAGTGATTTATGTGTTCTATAGTTACCCGATTTCACTTCGATCGGACATATCTTATTTCCAACCGAAGTCAGAAAGTCAATCTCATACAAATGATTTGAGGTTTCACTTTCCATCGTATAATAAAACAAATTATTACCTTTTGCTGTCAGCATCTGTGCTACAACATTTTCATACAGATATCCTAAGTTGGTATCCAGTTTATCCGAAAGCAGCTTATTATATATAATATTCTCCGTGTAGTTTTTGTCCTTAAATGCCAAAGTGATAAACAAACCGGCATCGGAAGTAAACAGTTTATATCGTCCGGCATCCTTTTCCAGTGACATTCCTACCGCAGGGTTATTCGCATGATATGCAATATTTACTGTATAAGAACTGAGCATATCCGGAATCAATTCTCTCACCTTCTCAGAGCGAATCCCCTCTCTTGCACTGGACAAGATGTATCTTGAAGCATTACTGCTGAGATTCGCAGGTATTGCATCATAAATATCACCAGCAAGACCGGTTCCATCTATCTTTGTAAAATCTTCTTCATATAAATCTACAATTTCTCTCTTCGTTTCATCTACCAATTGCAGATTATTTTTCTCTCTATATGTTTCTATTGCCTGCGGCATTCCGCCGATCAACATGTACAGTCTGAAGATGCGCATCAGGTTTCTATGCATCACATTTCCCGCAGGCTTTTTGTTTTTTAAGAGGTACCTGATTGTTTCCGCTGATACTTCATCCCCTATTGCCCACAAAAACTCCTCAAAATCCATGGGAAACATAGATATTTTGTGTTCTTCACTGGGGATCAGAATATCCTTTGTATTCTTTTTTATAGATAATAAAGACCCCGTTTCGATATACCTGTATCTTCCATCTGCAACAAGATACTTAATTGCCTGCCTGGCCTTTGGAAGCAGCTGGACTTCATCAAAAATAATTACCGACTCTTTCTCATATAGCCGGATTCCCGTTAGCTGCTGTAATTGTAAAAAGAAAAAGTCTAAGTCATACGTATCATCAAATAAATCAATAATCGCCTTACTGGTATGTGCAAAATCAATTAGAATGTATGATTTAAACTCCTTTTTGGCAAACTCCTCAGCAATCGTTGATTTTCCGACTCGTCTTGCGCCCTTTATCAATAGTGCGTATCTGTCACTCCTGTTTTCCTTCCACTCAAGGATTTCATCATATATTTTTCTTTTAAAAACCGGCTTATCCATGTATCATTCCACCTTCCTGCCAAAAGTATAACGCAAATCCCCGTTCATGTAAACCGAAATATAACGCAAATCCCCGTTTATTTTAGAATGTTTTCTGCACAAATCCCCATTGCAAATCTTGATCGTATTCTTTCCACAATAGTATATAACATACCCCGGATATAAATTCTCTGACCAATTTCCATATATTTTTAAGCTCAAGGATAAAAAAAATAGCACGCCATCTTTCATGAACGTACTACCTTTTCTCTTACCTCGAATCTGTCTTTTTCTTGCGAATGCAGTTATTATATACATTCTGCGTCAACCAAAAAACTTTCTGAATCGAATGATTGGCCATTCTTTCCGGAAAGTTTTCTATTTTCTATACAAAGATTTCTTTGTATATTTTTATATCTGCTTGTTTATCCTATCACAGTTTAAGAAATCGTTCCATGGGAGAACAATCCTACCGGCCCCTGGGGAGGATCCGTAGGATCCTTGGAATCTTGGGAATCCTTCGATTCTGCAGAAGTCTCACCGGCAGTTCCCGTCGTCGCATTATCCGATGTGGTCCGCTCTTTTGCTGTCTGTTCTTTTGCTTCCTGCAAGCTGTCCTCAAAAGCAAGCGGCTTAAATGTAGGATCTGTGGAAGTCATGACCTGCTCACCGATCGTCACATCAATCGCTTTTCCCTTTGTAGCCTCCTCTGCTTTCACTGCATCTGTTCCGGTGCTCTCTGTCTCAGCCTTTTTTGTCTCGGCATTTTGACCGACAGTGCCTTCCGCTGCGTCCTTCTTCTCTTCCTCCGGCTCAGGCAATCCTTTTTCCTTGCGGAAGATCTCCATGAATTCCTTACCGGTGATAGTCTCACGCTCGATCAGGAACGCTGCCAGCTTATCCATCAGGTCTCTGTTCTCACGAAGCATCTGCAATGCCTGATCATAGCTCTCCTTGATCATGGCAACGACTTCTTCATCAATGGCCGCTGCAGTCTCGTCGCTACAATTTAATGCGGTTCTTCCCTCCAAATACTGGCTCTCTACGGTAGCCAGACCCACGAGACCGAAACGCTTGCTCATACCGTATCGTGTGATCATGTTACGGGCAATAGCGGTAGCTTTCTCAATATCGTTGGCTGCACCTGTGGTCACGGTATCAAATACCACTTCCTCAGCGGCACGTCCGCCCACCAATCCTACCAGCATATCCCGAAGTTCTGCCTCGGTGTTGAGGTATTTTTCCTCCTCCGGTACCTGCATGACATATCCCAGCGCACCCATGGTACGGGGTACAATGGTGATCTTCTGCACCGGCTCGGAATTTTTCTGCAAGGCACTGATCAGTGCATGACCGACCTCATGATAGGATACGATACGACGCTCCTCCTTGCTCATGATGCGGTCCTTTTTCTCCTTACCTACCAATACCTGTTCTACCGCTGCGAACAGATCCTTCTGGCTGACGAATTCTCTGCCTTCCTTGACGGCATTGATGGCAGCCTCGTTGATCATATTGGCCAAATCGGAACCTACCGCACCACTGGTCGCCAATGCAATAGCATCCAGATCTACGGTCTCATCCATCTTCACATCCTTGGCATGTACCTTCAGGATCTCCACACGTCCCTTGAGATCCGGCTTGTCTACGATGATACGACGGTCAAAACGTCCGGGACGTAGCAGCGCCTTGTCCAAGATCTCCGGGCGGTTGGTAGCTCCCAGGATCAGAATTCCCTTGGAACTGTCAAAACCATCCATCTCGGACAGCAGCTGGTTCAGGGTCTGTTCCCGCTCCTCGTTGCCTCCGCCGTACTTGGAATCACGGCTTCGTCCGATGGCATCGATTTCATCGATAAATACGATACAGGGCGCATTCTTGGTTGCTTCCTTAAACAGGTCGCGGACACGGCTGGCGCCCACACCTACATACAATTCAATAAAGTCAGAACCCGTCAGGGAGAAGAACGGCACATGCGCCTCACCTGCCACAGCTTTTGCAAGCAACGTCTTACCGGTTCCGGGAGGTCCCACTAACAGGGCTCCCTTGGGAAGCTTCGCACCGATCTTAGAATATTTCTGGGGATTGTGCAGGAAATCCACGACCTCCACCAGAGATTCCTTCGCTTCATCTTCGCCGGCCACATCCTTAAAAGTAACACCGGTTTCCTTCTGTACATATACTTTGGCATTACTCTTGCCGACGCCCATGGGGCCGCCGCTGCCGCCCATTCTGCGGAACAGGAAGCCTGCCAGTACCCAGAGAAGTACTAACGGAAGTACAAATGTGATCAGGAACTGTACCACCGTATCCAGTACATCGCTACTGATCCGGGTTCCCTGCACATCATGTTTCTGCAGTCTCGCTGTCAGAGTATCCAAATCCTCCATCAGCATTGTGTAATACACGGTCTGGGAAGACTGCATTGCCTTCTGCGTGATTCCATAGAAATTTATATAGCTGTCCGGCTCCGGTGTCGGTGTTGCCTCCTGCTTCAGCCGCACCGTGATCACGCCGTTTTCCTTATTGACATTTACCGCTTCCACCTTGTCCGCTTCCAGATCCTTCAGGAATTCGGTATAGGGCACCTCCGTGCTCTTATCTGTGCCGAATACAGCGTTGTACAGCATCAGCGCAAAAATAATGGTAATGAGCGCCGACAGAATCATCATCAGCGTGCTGGGTCTCTTCGGAGGACGGTTCCCGCCTCCGTTACCGTTATTGTCATTGCCTCCGTTGCCGTTATTGCCGCTGCCGGGTGCTCCGTTGCCGGAACCATACCCGTTATTATATAGCCTGAATATATTTTTCATGTTATCTCCATTTTCTGTGTTATTCTATTGTCCCCGTTTTTATTCCTGTCTATCGAGGCAATAAACCCTCTGCAACTATTCAGAACCCACATTCGTCATATAAATCATGTCAAATGTTCTTACGAATGCAAGCATTCAACGTACATATTGACCTGATTTACATGGCTCTGAATAGTTACAATCTATTCTATTATAGAGATAACGCGAGGATAAATCAATAGCACAAATGTGAAAAAACCATGAAAAGCAGGCTATTCACACTATTTATCCATGAATCCGAAATACCGTCACTTCTCCAAAACATGACTCGTTTGACACATACTGTGGAATTCTTTCCGAAAGCATATCTTTGTGGTCTGTATGCAGGTGTCCGCAGATGAGAGCCTTCACATTTCCCGCTTGAATTATTATCTCTTTTATATCCGCACTTCTGTCGCTATCTGCCTCTTTTCGGGTTCCCTGCTCCGGCAGATTTCTTCCCATGGTCAGCACTTTCCCCCATCTATGCAGGCTCGCCTGTGCCAGTGTCCCACAGTCAAACGGGATATGCTGCAAAATAATCACGTTGTCATTCTGCCTCTCCGTCAGTACCTTCCGCAATTTCACTGCCGTTCCGGGCCAGTACATATCCATGGAATTGTCGATACCGATCCAGGTGATCTCTCCGATCTTTTTCACCTGAAAAGTCTCCTCCCCCCGGCAAAAAGGCTGCAAAAGCGGCCAGTCCCTGCTGGTTGCGACATCCGTATGGTAATCGTCCGCAAACGCCCAGTCATGATTTCCCGGAATATACAGGTATGGCACCTGCAACGCCTCCAACTGCCTTTTCAGCAAAGTCAGATTTTCCAGGGCCGGATTGTCAATAATGTCTCCTGTGAGAAGTACTCCCGAGAGTCGTTCCTCATTGGCATATTCCACATACTCCTTCAGCCTTTCTGCGGCGCTGATACCATCCCTTGTCAGGTTTTCGCGCCCGGCATGGGTATCCGTGATATGCAGAAAATAATATTCTTCCTGTAAGCCTTCTATCGTAAGCTCTTTTTTGTTGATCTTCACAAGTACACTTCCTTTTGCTGATTACTCTTCCGATTACATTTCCGACATTGACAAACGGCTTCCTGACAAGTCCAGGACCTCCACCGCACAGTTTTCCAGCGGCTGTGACCAAAAATCCGCCAATGCGGTCTGTTTCAATGGATTCAGTATACTCCGGTTCCACGCTCCATGTCCAACGATCAGTACATTTTGACACTGATTTTCCAGTGGAAATATGACCTCATCCATGAACTCTTCGCTTCTCTCATAGAGTAGGAAAAAACTTTCTGCTCCCTCCGGCGGAAAATAGCGGTCAGGTCCGGCAAAAAAATTATGCAATGGATGTGCCTCGTTCATAACTCTGGATATTTTCTCCCCCTCCCATGGTCCGAAGCCGATCTCCATAACTCTCGCATCCTTCTGTAATAGATCTTTTTGCTGCCCGAGAATGATCTCTGCCGTAGCAGCTGCCCTGCAAAGCGTGGAGCTGAATGCGGCATCAAACGTAATTCCCCGCAGTTTATCGGCGACGATCTGTGCCTGTTTTCTTCCGGTATCATTTAATGGATTGTCTGCCTGTCCCTGCATGCGTTCCTGCAGATTCCAGTCCGTCTCTCCATGACGTACCAAATATATCTTCATATCCGTTTCCTTTCACGCCTTTAAAAATTCCACCATGGGCTCTCCTTCGGTATCCAGCAGCGTCACACCCAACAGGCTGGCATAGGTAGGTGCCTCATCTACCACTTTTCCTCTCTCCAGTATAATGCCTTCCCGGATATCCGGTCCCTGTGCTGCAAATACCGGCTGTGCTCCCCGGTCCGGCAGATATCCGTGGGTTGCGTGTCCAAACCGGTAATCTCTGTCATCAAATTCCACTACCAGTGGTCTTACAGCTTTATCCGCAAAAGAGGTATATCCGTCACTCTCTACCACAAAAGAAAAGTCTCCCTTTAAGTGTTCCTCTTTCTCCGCTTCTTCCGCGGTAAATACTCTGCCAATCCCGTAAATGCCTTCCTTGCAATAAACCATCAGCTCCCGGTACACCCTCTCCTGCAGCGTTTTATCCCCGGGATCCCGCAGATAGATCAGAGACGACATAGCATTGGAAAAGCTGAAAGCATCCCAGGAGATGATCTTCCCATCTGTGTCCATCCGTAACAGCCCCTGATCCGCAAGTAAAACATTCAGATTGATGACTCTGCGGATGTTCTGCTGTCCGTGATCACTTACCAGAATCAGATTCGTATCTTCCAGGACTCCGGCGATCCTGCAGGCGTCCATCAATTCTCCGATATAGCGGTCCAGATAATCCAACGCCCGGTCAATATGCGGACCGAACACACCGTTTGCATGACGGAAAGAATCAAACATACCGATATGTACGAACATAACCTCCGGGGCATGCTCCCTGATCACCTGACTCGCCACATGAATGACAAAATCATCCTCTTCGGGCCATTTCATGAAGTTTTTCCTGCCGCCATGCTCATACCCTTCCGGAAGATATTTTGCATTCGCCTCGATAATATCAAGCATTTCCGGGCTGGATCCTGCATCCGCAAAACTGCTGCGCAGAGTATCTCCTTCCTTCGGCATCCAATATTCTGCCATCAGCCAGTCCACATCCGGATGGTTGGCAGTAGCCGGCCAGGATACGGAACCCGTTGTATATCCCGCTCTTTTCGCCGCATGGAATATATCATCCACCTTATAGCCACCACACCAACGCCAATTCTGTTCTTTATCTGCTGTCGTGAAGGCGAAATTGCTGGTAACTCCATGGGTTCCCGCGTAACATCCCGTAAGCATGGAAACATGTGCCGGATACGTGACGGAAGGATAGATGGTCCGCATTCCTTCTGTTACACGGCATCCTTTCGCCAGATATTTTTTGCCATTCGGAAGCTGCAGCAGCTTTTCCAGATCCTCACACACAAAAGCATCCACGGAAAATACTAATATCCTTTTCTTTCTTTTTTGCATTTCTATCGCTTTTCCTTCCTGTATTCTCTGCATTTTATTCAGAATAGAAAAATTCCGGGAATCCGGTACAACCGGCCCCGGCATTTCCACTATTCTGTTACATTATTCCTAATTTTACTGATTAGACTGGTTGTACAGGTCAATCGCTTCCTGGATACTCTCTTGTGCGGTCTTGATCACACCCTGAATATCTGCCTTAGGATCTGCTGCCACAGTCTCAATTGCGAGGCTGTTGGCTGCCTTCATCTCATTGGAGATGGGGATGTAAGGGTTAGTCGCAGAATCATCGCTGGCTGTCAGAGATTCATAGATTGTGGATACTGAAGGAAAAGTATTCTTCACATAATCCTGATATACATCGCTCTGGTAAGCTTCCTGATTCGGTGCCAGGTAACCGGTCTGGGTTGCAAAATATGCTGCCTGATCACCGGTACTTGCGAACTTGATGAACTCATAAGCGCCCTGCATCTGGTCTGCATTGCCATTGTTACCGATGAAGGTTCCGGTACCGCCTGCCGGCTCTCCGGTTCTCTTACCGTTTTCTGTTGCGGACAGCATCGGCAGAATACCTACCTCAAAAGCACCGTTCACGGAATCCAGCACTTTGGTAGTCATGGATACCACACCCATCATCATTGCACAATCGCCGGAAGCCAGCTGGGGAATGATCTCTGCCTGATAATCGGAGCCGTAAGGAACACAAAGATTTTCTGCGTGAAGTTTCTGGTATACACCCAGCATATTGGTGATGGCTGCATCTACTTTCTCATCGCTGGTGTACCGACACTTTGTAATAGCATCGGCGCCGATACCGTTATTGTTGTCATATGCCTGTAATCCTTCTCTTCCCAGAGCGGCATTGAAATAGAAACCGTCTGCATGGAATCCGATACCGTATTTGGTATAGCCGCCATCTACCAGCTTTTTGCTTACTTCATACAGATCAGAATAACTCTTTACACCTGCAGGATCGATTCCCGCTTCTTTGAACATATCTGCGTTGTAATATACTCCGGGATAGCTGTAGCCGATGGGGTAACCGATCTGGTTGCCTTCGTTGTCGCAATAAGCGCTGCGGATAGCATCCCAGGTATCCTCTAACTCTTTCCAACCGTCGGTATCTTTGTCAATATACTGCTGCAGGTCTGCACAATAGTCGGCATTCGCATACATCGCCACATTCTCTACCGCTCCGGAGAACAATGCCGGCAGATCCTGCTGTGCGGTAGACTGGATTTTTGCGTTCATTTCGGACTGTTTTCCCTGATATTCAATTGTCACATGGTAATTCTGCTGGCTCTCATTAAAAGCGTCGATCACATTCTGAAGATAGCCGATGTTGGTATCTCCGAAGTAGGTCCACCATACCACTTCCGTAGGCTCTGCGGGAGCCTGGGGCTGTTCGGTGCTTGCTGCGGACTCTGCGGTCTGTGCCTGTGATTCCTGTGCGGTACTTACTGTCTGCTTGGTATCCGCATTTCCACATGCGGTAAGTCCCAGCATCATAGCTACTACTGTCGCGATTGCAACTTTTCTTTTCATCATTTTTTCATTTACTCCTCTGTCTTATGACATTATTTTTACTATAGCTATAGTCTTATCTGTTAATCCCTGAATTGTCTGCTGCTATACAGCCTGCACAATTCTATATGATAAAGCGCACGTCCGCGCCATTATCCCTTCACGCCTCCGGAGGTCATGCCCCGGATCATATAATCTTGTCCGATGATATAAATCATCATTGCGGGAATAATTGCTATCACCGCTCCTGCCAGAATGTGTCCGTAATTCACCACATCCCCGGTGACCAGCATGGAGATGCCGATCTGAATCGTCCGCATTTTCTCGGTATTCGTCACCAGTAACGGCCAGAAAAACTGATTGTAGATCTGAACGAACAGATATACCGCCATGGACGAAATCGTGGGCTTGGACATCGGTAATATAATATGAAACAAAAAACGCATTTCTCCGCAGCCATCCAGTACCGCCGCTTCCTTGTAATCTTTTGGAATGGTCATGAAAAACTGCCGCATCAGGAAAATAGACGTTCCCGAAATCAGTGAAGTAACCACCAGTCCTGCGTAAGTATTCGTCAGATGCAGGCTCTGAATTGTTGTGTAATTCGTGATCACGACTACCTCTCCCGGGATCATGGTCGTCATCAGTACCAGACTAAACAGCAGCTTTTTCAGGGGAAATTCGAAAAATACGAATCCGTAGGCTGCCAGACAGGCAATCACGATTTGTGTTGCAATGGAAACCAGACATACAATTCCGGAATTCAGCAGATAACTGAAAAGCGGTACTGCTTTGATCACTTCCATGTAATTTTGCAATGTCGGAGCATTCGATAACAGATGCAGCGGATAAGTTCCAAGCTCCTGCTCACTTTGGAAAGAAAACAGGATGCCTATGAGCAGTGGTGCAATAAACAAAAGCCCTAAGAGCATCTTGATAATCTCCGGCACGGTTCTTTTTATTATTGATAGAATACGGTCTTTTTCTCCAGTGCAAACTGTACCCCCGTTAAAATCAGTATTAACAGAAACAGAAACATCGCCTGTACACATGCTGTCTCAAACCTCCCGTTGATAATGGCATTTTCATAAATATAGTAAATCAGATTCTTCGTTCCGTTGGCAGGTCCGCCGTTTGTCAAAAGCTTGATCTGTGCAAAGCACCTGAACGAACCGGATATATTTAAAAACAGTACAAAAAACAGTTGCGAAGATGACATAGGAAGCAGAATATATCGAACTCTCTGTAACGGACCCGCGCCATCCAGTCTGGCACTCTCCAGCACCTCCTCCGATACATTGCGAAATCCCACCAGCAGGAAGATGAAACTGACTCCCACATGCATCCAGATCGTCATGGCACATACCGCCCACAGCGCGTAGGGCATCTGCGTGGTCCACCCGATCTCCGCTCCGCCTAACAGTTCATTCAGGAGTCCGTTTTTCTGCCGGTAGATAAACAGGAAAATTGCTGCCGCCGGAGATGAAGCGATCGCCATAGGCAATGCGTACATTGTCTGATAGATTTTGGAAAATCTGGTCTTCTTCATTGCCAGCAGTGCGAACAATAAAGCAATCAGATAAGTGAATACCAGATTGATTGCCGCCATCTTCACCGTGATCCAGATCACCTGCCAGAAGGAGCTCTTCCCCAGGATCCGGATCCAGTTAGACAGCCCGACCCATTTAGCAAAGTGTCCCGTCTTATCCGTTAACGTAAAGGACAGGAACACCGCTTTAAAGAAGGGATAATAATTAAATACTATAAAAAGCAGCATAGCCGGCAGGATCAACAGATACGGTAATACCGGAATTTTCTTCCGTCTTCCGGGTCGTCTCATGACCGGGCTTCTGTTGTTCTGCACTATGCTGCTGTTGTTTTTTGTCGTTACTGTCTGTGCTGTCATTCTTTTTCGCCTCACGTTTTATCTGTGCTTTATCATAGCCAAAAAAAATTTTTGTAAATACCATGTAGATGTAAATTTTTGTAAAATTCTGTAAAAGAATTTCTCCCATTCATGTAAAACAATAATCAATCTATGTTAGCTCTTTGTTTAAAATTGCTCATTATGTGATTATTTGCCCAAAATTGTTAGATATAATAATGATTTCCAAAAAAAATTTTACTTTTCAGTAGATTTTTGGGAAACACTAAACTATAATAGAACATCATGGGATTTTAGTTGCAAAGATCCATAGGGAAAGGTGTCAACATGTACAAGATAGGTTTTGACAATGACAAATATCTCAGTCTGCAGTCTGAGAAGATTAAGGAGCGTATCGCGAAATTCGGCGGCAAGCTGTATCTGGAATTCGGCGGCAAGCTGTTCGATGATTATCACGCTTCCCGCGTTCTGCCCGGTTTCCATCCAGACAGCAAGATCAATATGCTGGCACAGCTGAAGGACGAGGCGGAAATCGTCATCGTCATTAATGCAGCAGATATCGAGAAGAACAAAGTCCGTTCCGATCTTGGCATTACCTATGATCTGGATGTGTTACGTCTGATCGATGCTTTCCGCGGCTATGGTCTGTATGTCGGTAGCGTATGTCTGACCCGCTTTGCCGGACAGCCCAGTGCCATTGCTTATCAGAAAAAGCTGGAGTCTCTGGGAATGAAGGTATACCGCCATTATTCCATTCCCGGATATCCTTCCAATATTCCGTTCATCGTAAGTGATGAAGGTTACGGTAAAAATGATTATATTGAAACCACCCGTTCTCTGGTAGTCGTTACTGCTCCCGGACCGGGAAGCGGCAAGATGGCTACCTGTCTCTCCCAGCTGTATCACGAATACAAGAGAGGCATCAAGGCCGGTTATGCCAAGTATGAGACTTTCCCGATCTGGAATATTCCGTTAAAGCATCCGGTGAACCTGGCTTATGAAGCCGCTACCGCAGACTTAAACGATGTCAATATGATCGATCCGTTCCATTTGGAAGCTTACGGTGAGACCACGATCAATTACAATCGTGACGTGGAGATCTTCCCCGTAGTCAGCGCTATGTTCGAAAAGATCATGGGCAGCTGTCCTTACAAGTCTCCTACTGACATGGGTGTCAATATGGCAGGCTTCGGTATTGTCGATGACGAAGCTGTCCGCGACGCCGCCAAACAGGAAATCATCCGCCGCTACTACCACACTCTGTGCCAGAAGCGCCAGGGTACCGCCGGTGACGACCAGATCTTAAAGCTTGAGCTTCTGATGAAGCAGGCAGGTGTCACCATCGACGATCGCGCAGTAGTCAGTGCAGCCAATATCAAAGCAGAGACCACCGGGGAACCGGCAGCTGCGATCCAGCTTCCGGACGGCAGAGTCCTCACCGGACGAACCAGTACTCTGCTGGGTGCTTCTTCCGCATTATTATTAAATGCCTTGAAGGCTCTGGCCGGCATTCCGGACGAAGTACAGCTGATCTCACCTACCGCCATCGGTCCTATCCAGGATCTGAAGACGAACTACCTGGGGAACCGCAATCCCAGGTTGCATACAGATGAGACGCTGATCGCCCTTTCCATCTGTGCAGCTACGGATGATACCGCGAAGGCTGCTGTGGAGCAGTTGAAGAATCTGAAAGATTCCGAAGTGCACTCCAGCGTGATCCTGTCTCAGATCGACATGAATACCTTCCGCAAGTTAGGCGTGAATCTGACATGCGAACCTCATTATCAGAACCAGAAGCTGTATCACAACTAAAGATTTTGTCATTCTACTATAAAGTATGGCAGTTATTGAGCGAAGGTGCTCCCCAAGGGGAGTTCCTCGCTCTTTTTATATGCATAACTATTTACAGAACAGCCTGAAAGAGCGGTTTTGCGATGTGGCTGAATAGTTACTATATCAAAAGGAGGAGAAAAATTATGGCAGTAAAGTACGTGTTTGTGACCGGAGGAGTCGTATCCGGCCTCGGAAAAGGAATTACCGCAGCTTCCCTGGGAAGACTGTTAAAGGCAAGAGGTTATAAAGTAACCATGCAGAAATTCGATCCATATATTAATATTGATCCCGGCACCATGAACCCGATCCAACACGGCGAAGTATTCGTCACGGAGGATGGCACGGAGACCGACCTGGACCTGGGACATTATGAGCGTTTTATTGATGAGAATCTGGATAAAAATTCCAACGTTACCACCGGTAAGGTATACTGGTCCGTATTGCAGAAGGAGCGTCGTGGTGATTACGGCGGAGGTACTGTACAGGTCATCCCCCATATCACCAATGAGATCAAGAGCCGATTTTACCGCAACTTTACCGATGATGAGACCCGCATCGCCATCATCGAGGTCGGCGGTACCGTAGGTGACATCGAGAGCCAGCCTTTCCTGGAGTCCATTCGTCAGTTCCAGCATGAGGTTGGCCATGATAATGCCATTCTGATCCATGTAACGCTGATTCCTTATCTGAGTGCTTCTCAGGAGCTGAAGACCAAGCCTACCCAGGCCAGTGTTAAGGATCTGCAGGGCATGGGCATCCAGCCGGATATCATCGTCTGCAGAAGTGAGCACCCTCTGGATCAGTCCATCAAGGACAAGATTGCTCTGTTCTGTAACGTACCTCAGAGTCATGTATTGCAGAATCTGGATGTGGAATATCTGTATGAGGCTCCGTTAGCTATGGAAAAAGAGCATCTGGCACAGGTAGCCTGTGAATGCCTGCATCTGGATTGTCCGGAACCGGATCTGACAGACTGGAAGAAGATGGTAGAGGATCTGCGTCATCCCACCGATGACGTGCAGATCGCTCTGGTCGGAAAATATGTCTCTCTGCATGATGCCTATATCAGTGTCGTAGAGGCTTTGAAGCATGGCGGTATCACCAATCATGCGACCGTACACATCAAATGGATCGACTCCGAGACGGTAACGTCTGAAAATGTGGAAGAACTATTAGGTGACTGCAACGGTGTCCTGGTACCCGGCGGCTTCGGTTCCCGGGGTATCGAAGGCAAGATCCTGGCGATTCAGTATGCAAGAACCCATGGAGTTCCCTTCCTGGGACTGTGTCTGGGAATGCAGTTGACGATCGTAGAATATGCAAGAAATGTCATCGGGTATACGGATGCCCACAGTGTGGAACTGGATCCTAACACCACACATCCTGTGATCGCTCTGATGCCGGATCAGAACGGTGTTGAGGATATCGGCGGTACCTTAAGACTGGGTGCATACCCTTGTGTACTGGATAAAGCTTCCCGTGCTTACCAACTCTACGGACAGGAGAACATCTCTGAAAGGCATCGTCATCGTTACGAGGTCAACAACGATTATCGTGCCGTCCTCACTGAACACGGTCTGCGTCTGTCCGGATTGTCCCCTGACGGACGTATCGTGGAGATGTGCGAGCTTACCGAGCATCCCTTCTTCGTAGCCACCCAGGGACACCCCGAGCTCAAGTCCAGACCCAACAGACCCCATCCGTTGTTCAAGGGATTCGTGGAGGCGGCTCTGGAGAATAAGCACCGGAAATAAATTGAGAGTTAGTGAAATAGTTGTTCTAATATCCACGCAGAAAGGGCTGCCCGCCCCGGACTCGGATGCTAGCTACAACTGTGGATTTTCTAAAGGAA
>OBAQ01000495.1_pt1 | contig 36279 bp, 47 predicted proteins | sample 1517821 | NCBI WGS metagenome assembly OBAQ01 (sample SAMN04571705, study PRJEB22368) | human gut metagenome | biome: human gut; material: stool | host: Homo sapiens | place: Luxembourg | collected 2012-09-27
GCCTTCTGTTGCGTGGAACTGTCATCCGGAGAGATGACGGCCCGTAAGCCCCCTGTTTGATCGTATATCCTCAATTCCATTTAAACAACGTTTTAGTACCGTTAAAACTCGGGTTTAGGCTCCCTGAACTTGACGGTCCACATGGTCGCCAGCCTGCCGGTCGTCCGGAGCCGTGTCCTCATCACCATGCCCGGACAGCTCTGGTAATAGAGCCTGTATGTCTTTCCCGTCTCGGTGACACGCACGTTGAGCGTACCGGATCTCAGGACATCGACAAACGCCTTGTACCTCGTCCGGAAATCCAGCTCGCTCTCCGCCACCATGGCGAACCGAAGGGAGACATCGCGTGCCTCGTACCTCGGGAGCCTCACGTCCACCTCCTCGCCATCCCGTTCCCGGTAATCGACGGTGGTGTATCTCTTGACAGGCGGGGGTGTCATCAACGCGGAGAGATTGTCATACGTCCCGCCCCGGTCATTGGCAAGGAACACGCCGTATGTCGTGTAAGCGTCTAGGTTGTTTATATACAGCTTGCCTTCCCTCATGCTATCTCACTTTTAATCCGTTTGTCAATATTTCCAACAGCGTCCGGTCGATCCTGTCCAGCCGCTTGCAATAGGAGGTGTTCCGGGCGATCTCCTCGGAGTACTCAAGCCCCTTGCTGAGAAAGGTCCGCATATCGAACACGCACCCCTTGATCTCGCTCACGTTGATCTGTATGGAGGTGAACCTCCCGTTCAGCTCGCTAGCGGTGTCTTGTGTCATCGTGGTGAAAGCGCCCGCCCTGGCCTGTTGGGTGAGGGTAGAGTCTATCTTGTTACCCGTCACCCTCTCCATGTCCTCCAGTTGCTTGGCCGCATCCTCGATGATCTTGTCATATTGCGCCCTCAGGTCCGCGATATCGCTTTCCGTCAATCCCGCCCCGCTCGCCTCGGCGAACGACTCGTACCACTTGCGGAGCGGCTCTTCCAAGGCTCTCATCTTGATCCCCTGTAGGACGGCGCCGTTCAGCATCTCCTGGAAGTCATCCGCGAAATCCTTGGCCGATCGTTTCCCCTCGGCGAAGCCTTGGAGGATGCTGTCAGCGATGCTGTCGGTCGTGGTGCCGGTGAGGGTCTCCCTCATGGCCTCGTTCTGGTCATCCAGCATCTGGTCGATATCGGCGCCTTCCTCCCTCAAGGAGCGGAGTCGCTCGAACAGCTTGGCGACCTTCTCCTCCAGCTTACCCTCGGTATAGAGCTTCTCGATATCCTCGTAGCTCTTCCCGGCGAGACTGGAGTACTCGTTCCACGTCTTGGCCTTCCGGAACCACGTACCGTGCCGGTAGCCCACGCCGCTGATATATTGCTCTCCTTGGATCTGTCGCAGCAACCGGTCGTACTCGCTCCCGGAGGCTTGTTGCTGCTTATTCAGCTCCTCGGTGATCCGCTTGTTGTAGGCAAGGGTGGTCTCGCCGATCTCTCGCTGGGTACGGAGACGTTCCCGTAACAGGCGCTGGTACTCCATCTCGCCCCGGATAGCCTCGTCGTAGAACTTTTGTTGCTCCTCACGGGCCTCACGGTTCATCTCCTTTACTCTCTTGCCCATCGAGAATATGGAGCCCACGCTCGACACCACGCTCGCTATACCACCGAGGATATCCCCGCTGGCGAATTTCGAGGCGGCCGTGGCGAAACCTCCCAAGGCGGTGGTCAGTTCCACCACCTGGCTGGCGGCGTAACCCGCCTCTTCCCCGAAGATGTCACCGATCCCCCCGGCTATGGTGTTCAGGTCGTTGTTGATCTTTTGGACGGAGGAGTCGATCCCCTCGAGGGCCCCGGCCATACCGTCGCCATCCCCCTCTTTCATCGCCTTCAGCAGTTTCTTCCAATCCTCGCCTATGGACTTGAAGGGCGAGCGGGTACGGATCGCCTCCTCCAGCCGGGTGATGGCGTCATGGTACTCCTTCACGTTCTTGGGGTCCCACGCCGACGTGTTGACCTCCCGGGCTTGCTTGAGCAGCTCTTCCATGGACGGCAGCGCCATCTTGTCGAGGTCGCCGAAAATCTTGTCCCACATGTCCGTGTCCCTCAGCTCGTCGAGGGCCAATTCGGACAGGGCTTTTTTCTTGCCCTTGGCGGCCTCGGCTATCGCCGCGTTGATGGCCTCCTTGTTCTTCTCGGTGCGCTGGCTGGTCAGGTAGGCGATGTCATCGTTATATTTTCGCTCGACCTCCAGGCGCTTGGTTGTGTAGTCTTGATATTGCCTCAATGTCTTCTCCAGCAGGTCGGCCTCGGCCTTCTCCCGTACGCTGTCGGCCATCCCGGTAGCGTCGGACAGTTCCTTGGCCTGCGTGCCGGGTAGCTGGGAGACGGAGGTCGTGGAGGGCTTGAACGTGAGCCCTTTCTTCTTCCAGTCCGGGTTCTCGTTCTCCCATAGGTCTTGCTCGATCTTCTGCTGGGCGAGGATATATTCCCGGCCTTTCTTCCCGATCTCGTTGATTTTCTTGTCATAGTTTAAGGTGATTTGAGCCAGTTCCTTGTCGGAACCGTCTTTCATGAGGTTGATCTTTTGCTGGCGAAGCTCCAGCTCCGCGTCCTTCTCCTTCTGGGCGAGGACGGCTCTCTGTCGCTCGATCTCCAGCTCCCGCATGGCGGTCTCGGCCTTGATGATATTGGCGGCCTCTTGGGCCTTTTGCTCCTTGCTCAGCTGTTTGTCCGCGGCGGATCGTTTCTTCTCGTAGGAGTCGTACGCCTTCAACGCCTCGGTCGCCTTGTCGATATCCGCCTTGGCCGTCTTGTAGGCGGTGACGATGGCAGGCTCGATCCCGGCAGTCTTGCCGGAGTCGAGCAGTTCCTTTTGCTCCGCGTCGATGGATTCCAGCACGGACGTGGCTTGTCTCTTGATCTCTTCCCAATAACCCTTGTTCTCGACGATATCCTTCTCGGCCTCCTTCTTGTCGAAAAACGGGGAGAACTGCTTTTGTATGTCGGAGATCTCCTTCTCAGATTTATACACGCTCCTCACGTAATCCTCTAGTTCCTCATAGAAGGAGCCTCCGAGCTTCTTCCCACCGAGTTCGCTCTGGATCTTGGCGGACACCCCTTGCCATGCCTCTTCCCATGTTTTGCCCGCCGCCCGGAAATCCTCGGTAAGACCGGGGATGATATCCATGATTCCTCCGGATTTGGATTCGCCGAGCTTCTTGGTCGTGATCTCGCGCATTTCCGTCAACGCCTCGGATTGCGTCTTTATGGCTTTTTCCAGCGTCTTGTCGATAGCGCCACTTTGGGCTTTCAAAGCGGCGTTCTCCATGAGTTGCCTGTTGACCAGCCGGTAAGCCTCACGAATCTCATTTAGTGAGCTCTTCTCCGATAGCAGGTTCGGAAGATACTTGCCATACGTCGTGTTGATCTCGTTGATGGCTTTCCGATGCCCTTCCGTCCCTGCCGTGGTCCTCTCTAGAGCGGAGAACAATGCCCGTAGGCGTTGACGCTCCGTCGCCAGTATGGAGTTGAAATCGGTCATGCTATCGTTCAACCTCTTCTGGGCTTGGTCGGCCCCGAGAAGCCCCTGTACCCAGTTGATGATATCCTTCCCGTACACGGACAGCAACGTGATCCCCACCACCAGCGCCGTCTGCCAGCTAACGATCGAGGTGAGCACCTGTTTCCATACCGGGATGGCCGTCTGTCCGGATTTCTTCAGCAGGTCATACTCGACCCGCGCGGTCCTGATATTATCGGCCAAGATGGGAAGGTTATTGGAGATGGCCAAGAAGAACATGTTAGCCCCCATGGTGAGCGATGGCAACTCCCGGGCCACCTGTTGCACCGACATCGACAGGCTGTTGAACCCGGTACCGGCGGAGCGGCTGTAGGCGGACAGGCGGGATTGCGCCGTCTGGATCTCCTTGTCGAGGTCGCCGATTTGTCTTAGGATGCCCTGTCCAGCGTTTCCCTCACGGTCGGCCTTGGACAGGTTATAGTAAGCCGTGGTAAGCTCCTGCAGGCGTTTCTGCAGGGCCATGACGGAATCGACGGCCCTCGATTCCGTCTGTATCCGCTCGTTCAGCGTGCGCATGCCACCGCTGATCGCCTCGCGCAGGCTATTCTCCTGCACCGCTAGCGCCGCCTTCATCCGCGTATATTGCCGGGTGGTGACGGTGCCGGCCTCCAGCCCGTCATCCAGCGATCCCTGCACGACGGCGAGGTCACGCAGGGCGTTGATGTTCTCCTGCACGGTGACGGCCAGTTTCCGGTTCTCGGCGCTCATGGCACCGTAGGCCGCGCCGCTGTCGGCGATCAAACGCTGGTAGGTTTTCACCGACTCGTCACGAAGCCCCTTGATGCCGAGCGTCATCTTCTCGACCTCGTCCTCAAGGTTTCCCCGGAACTCGAATGTTATGTATACGGGATCGTTTGTCATGATCTAGCTCAGTCCTAAAAATTTCAGTTCCTCATCCTCGGTTTGGATGACATCCTCCTCCCCGGATCTCTTTCTCATACGTCCTTGGTCGTTGATCATCATCAGGATGACACACCAAGGGATCTTGTTCATCACCTCGTCGTACGTGAACGCCCCGGTGGAGATCAGCGCGTGGATTTGTCCGAACGGGCTATGGGGAGGCTCGTAAGCCTCCTTTAACTCCCTTTCCCTGTCGGTTGGCTCATCACCGGCTCCGTCAGCCTCAAGCTCGCCGCCGATGTGATAATACTCACGAAATCCGACCCGTCACAGGTCAGCACCACGATCTTCATCAACTCCGCCATGCCGCGCATCCCCATGTGGGAACGGATATATGAGGCCAGCGGGCGGTTCAGCAACCACGCCGACATCGATCCCCGGATCATGCCGTAGGCGATCAGTCTCGATGCCGTCACGCCGTGCTTGTCGATATACTCCATCAACGTGCCGATATCCCCGGACATCAACCTCTTTATGTCGATGTTCATCCGGCAGAAAAGCCGGGCGATACGGAACACGTTGCTGCCGACCGGCCGTTTCATCCAATATCCGATGGTCCTCTTGCCGAATATCCTGAGGAACCACGGGGACGGGAGGATGACCTTGAGCCGATGGTCCAGCAGGGCCTCGGCTACCTCCATCTCTACCTTGCCCATCACGCGTTCGGCTTAGGTTCGCCCAGCTTGTATATCGAATACGGCCCGTCACTCTCGCCGATCGGGGCCAACGCCTTGGCCGTGACCTCGATCTGGGCTATATCGGTACGGGAGAGGTTCCAGACAAAACGGGCGGTGACCAATGCGTTCGGCACTTCTATCACCACGTTGTGCTGGGATACGACCCGCACCGCCATCTTGATGGTCACCATGTCTTTCGGCGCTTGGTATTTTTTCACGGAGTAGGTCTTTCCCTCGATGGTGACATCCTCGGCCGCCGCGCTCACCGTCCCGCCGAAAGCCTTGACCAGCGTGTCATCGTCCCATTCCATCAGGTTCAGCTTGATCTGTTTCAAGCCCGGTTCGTTGGAGACGGACTCTATCGGCGCGGCCGGCTCCTCCTCGCAATAAAAATCGGCCGTGCTATCCGCCTCCGTGGTAAAGGAGGCCGTCCCTTTCAGCGTCCTGGCCAATTGTTCCATCGCAGCCGGCATTCCCCCGGCGGGGTTCACCTCTCCGAAATAGGCTTTTTTCAGCCCTATCGATCTTGTCTTGTCCATTTTCTTGTTGTTCTAATGAAGATTACTAGGATTATTCCTGTTAAAACGCCGCTTAGATACCATTTCAGTCTTGTCCGAAACGGGATCGTCACCGGCTCTTTTATCGTCTCTGCCCGCTCTGTCCGGTCGTGCGCTTGGCGTAACCGCTCCTCCAGCTCATAGACCAGTCGTTGCAGGCTGTCGCAAGTAGCCATGCCGTGTACGCTGTCGCCTCTCAATCTCAAGGTCAGTGTCGCTTGCCCGGACCTCTTTGTATACGCGGCCCCCTCGGGGAGCTTACGGAGGCTGTCCATCGGGATCGCCAACTCCACTAGGCTCGACGGGATTGTCACGGGGGTAACGGATACCTTTCTGTTCCAGCTTAGACTGTCTGTGAGCCGAGCGGAAGTATTTACCTTTGTAGTCCTGCACGACAGGGCGAGCAGGGCAAGCAGCGTAACGCTTGCATTCCTCCATGCGTGTGATGACAGCGAGGAACCTTGATACTTTCTCTTCCAGTAGGATAATTTTCTCATTTTGCCGTAATAATGTCTCGTTGTTCGACTCGGCGATTTTCTGGTACACGGAAACGGTGTCGCGGGTCAGCTCGGCTTTCTTGTACCGCCGCGTCTGGACGAACATAACGATACCCCAGATACCGAAACCGTTGTTCACCAATTCCCGCAATATGTCAAAAAATTGCTCCATCGTTTTTAATCATCAAGAGAAATACAAATCCGCCTCGGCTCTCCTCCTGCGCATCAGCCCGGCCAGCTCCACGCCCTTGGAGCGTGTCCACCGGGAGAGCTCGTAACGGATGTTCACGTTGTCCGGGTTCGCCTTCACGCATTTCAGGAGCGTCGATCTCATGAATTGCGTCTCGCCCACGTTGAACACGAACGACACCAACGCGTCGAACTGGTTCTGGCTCAAGCCCGGGCATTCCCGGCTCACTACGGCCTCGGATTCCCGGAGGTCCTCGGCCAGCAACCGCTCGGCCTTCCGTTCGTCGATCCGGTCGCCCCGCTTTACGCCGGCGGTGTGGCCGTAACCGATCGTCCAGACACCGGCGGGACAACGGTAGGCCTCCGTGCGGAGGCTCTCGAATCCCTTGATCAGGCTGATTCCTGCTATTCCCGTCCTCATGCCTTGGCGTTATAGATGGCGGCCTGAAACTTATTACGGATCGGCAGGGCCGTGAAACGTTTCTGGAAACCGATCACGTCGCCACGCTCACCCGGATCCTTGTACTTGGCAAAGACCTCGATGTCGCCGTCCGCACGCATCACTTCTTGATCCGAATAGAACATGGAGCATTGTACGTCCGTGGCGGCGGCAGCCGTACCGAACGCAACCTTCTCGCCTGTCGTCTGGTTGTAGTAGGGAAGCTGGGAGAACGTGTAAAGGGAGAATCCGAAAATACGGTTGCTATCCAGCATCGCCTTGTAAAGTTTCATATCCTCCAGTTGCAAGTCCGCCAAGTGGTAGGGGTTCAATACCGCCACCAATGTAGCCGGGTCGATATCTTTCGAGCGAAACCATGCATCCATCTTCAAGATGTCCTCAAAAGAGATTTTACCAACCCCTGTAGTCGGTCTTACCGGTGTCAGGCCGGCCGTTTTTGCCGGGGCCCAATTGTTCGCCGCATAGGCCGCCGTCTTGGCTTGCAGGGTGCTACGATGCTGGCGCACCACGCTTTCCATCTTGGCGTAGGCCGTTTCCATCTCTTCCACGTTGCGGACCACCGTGTTCTTGGTGTCGAACGTATGGAGCGGAAGCTCCAGCGCGGTATCATTGCGGCTCGCGGTCGGAACTGGAAACTCCGTATTGTCCACCAATACGTCTGGAGCGACACCGGCTTCCGCCAGATTGATCTTGTTGTACTCTACCATGGCTGTCATGTCCACCGAGCGGGACAGGAACGTACGGTCGGGATAGAACCCTTCCATCAGCATGGCAATCCAAATTTGTTTTTCTATAGCCATATAGCTCTGTATTTGATGTTATTTGATACGTTTTTTCAATTCCTCGAACCCTTCAGGGTCGTCAGCTTTCAACTTCCTCAGTCCTTCCGGGTCTTCTTTTGCCCATTTCAGGTAGGTCCAGTCCTTGCGGGAGCCATCCACCGTGTTTTTCCCGGGCGAACGGGTAACCTTGTCGGAAAGCGTCTGTTTTACCGGGATCGCCTCCAATGTCGTTTTCGCCATGTCGTAATCGGCCAACGCCAGTTTCACGAACTGTTCCCTCTTGTCCGCCGTGATACGACCCTCGGTTACCGCCAGCGCTATCAACGCTTCCGCTTTCAGTTTCTTTTGTTTGTCCAATTCGGTCTCCGCCTTTTCCGCGCGGGCCTGCAATTCCATAATGGCGGCGGATATAGCCTTGCCATCCGCTTGGCTGCTTGTCAGTCCGAGGGCGATGTAGGCCTCGGCTGTCAGGATGATCTTGTCCATCTCTTTTCTGTCTTTTTGATTGATGTTCAACAATGCCTCGACGCTTAGTCTTACTTGGCCGTCGGGGATGGCCTCGCCTTGTTTGTTGTACAGGCGCAGTGCGTTCCTGTTGCTGGGGACGCTCACCAGGCTCACCTCGCATAGCTCCCAGTCCGTTACCGTGACCCGTTCCTCGCCTTCCGGTGTGGTGCGCAGCTCCACGGCGTTGATGATGATGCCCGGGCTGCAACCTTTCAGGATGCCTTTGCCGGCCTGCCGCTTGCATTTGGCGGCCAGCCTATCCTCCTCGTCATATACGGCCTTGCCGATCAGCCGGGTTCCTTCCACGCGGAAAGCTGTCATTTGTCCGATCAGCAGGGAAGAGTCGTGGTTGAACAGCATCACCGGGTTGGCGTTATACCGCTCGAATCGCCCGGCGGCGTTCAACAACACGAAGCCGTGGCTGTTCACCACGCTCTCGTCATTGAGTACATATTCGTCTTCGTTCATGATGTCCCTGTTTTTGGGGCAAACTTACCCTACGCCGGGCGGGCATGAAAGCAGGGATGAAATTCTTTACACTTTTATTTCCAGACACTTTAATTCGCTTGAACTTTGCCGGAAACAAAGAACGCTTATGGCAGAGAAAGCAAACAAGGAAAAGGCGGGTATCCGTGTGAAAGACCCGCAAAAGTATGAATACGCCTATCTCCTGTATATGCAGAAGGTTCCCCAGAAGGAGATCGCCGAGCGGGTGGGCGTGAGCCAGCAGACGCTGGTCAAGTGGAAGGAGGACGGCGGATGGGAGTACAAACGGGTGGCGAAGACCGTCAGCCGCGACAATATCATCAACAAGGTGCTGCTCCGGCTCAATGAGATGCTCGACAATGCCGATGAGTTCAACGCCGACGAGTTCTCCAAGGCGGCCAACCAGCTCTCGAAACTGAAACAGGGCTGCACGGTGGATGATATCGCTGATATCCTGGCCAAGTTCGGCGATTGGGTGATCGAGCAGAGCGCGACCGACAAGAGCATCACCACCGGGCTCGTGCAACAGCTCACGAGGCTGCAAGACAAATACTTGTTAAACCGTATCAACAATGGCTAAGAACCGATTATCCAAAGAGAAATGGAAGCAATGGGAGGAGCGGAAGAAGCTGATCCTTTCATCTGACTTCCACCTGGCCGACACCACCGAGGCCAAGGAGGCGCGTGTAGAGTGGGCACGTAAGGACTACTCATTCTTCGTGGAGACCTATTTCCCGCACCTCTGTACCGACAAGGAGACCGGACGAATCACCAAGTGCGGCAAGTTCCAGATAGACGCGGCCAAGTACCTAAAGACGCATCCCCATACCCGTGCCGTTTTCGAGTGGGCCCGTGGCCATGCCAAGAGTACGCATATCAGTCTGATGATTCCCATTTGGCTGATGATCCAGGAGAAACGCTCGATCCATGTGATGATACTGGTCTCGAAGTCGGAGGACAGTGCCGACCGCCTATTGTCCGACCTGCAATGCGAGCTGGAGTTCAACAGCCTCCTGAAGGCCGACTTTGACATCAAGATCGACGAGGGAAGCTGGAGTACCGGCGAGTTCAAGACGGTGGACGGGATGCTCTTCATGTCCATTGGCCGTGGCCAGTCGCCCCGTGGTATCAAGAACCGCGGCCAGCGTCCGGACTACATCGTGATCGATGATATCGACGATGACGAGATGGTACGGAACCAGGCACGTATCTCGCAGGCGTTCGACTGGTGCCTGTCCGCCCTGTTAGGCGCGATGGATATGGGGCGCGGACGGTTCGTCCTGGTAGGGAACCGGATCGGCAAGGACTGCATCCTGAGCCGTTTCGCCGAACGTCCGGAGACGCACCACACGGTGGTTAACGCCATCGACGCTTCCGGACAACCCTCCTGGGCGGAGAAGTACAGCCGGGAAGAGATCATGAAGCTGCGCACCTATATGGGCGAACGACGGTTCCAGAAGGAATATATGAACAACCCCGTCAACGAGGGGGCGGTCTTCCTGCGCAAGCATATCCGCTACGGCAAGATGCTTCCACTGAAGGAATACCGCAGCCTGATCTGTTACACCGACCCCTCCTTCAAGGCCAGCGCTACCAACGATTTCAAGGCCACCATGCTGGTGGGCAAGACCAGAGAGGGCGCCTACCACGTGCTGAAGGCCTTCGCAGACCAGACCAGCGTCAGCAACATGGTCGCATGGCATTACGACATAGACGGCTATATAGCGGGACGCTGCCCGGTCATGTACTACATGGAGAGCAACTTCATACAGGACTTGCTCTTGGACGAGTTCCGCAAGGTGGGCGACGCGTCCGGCCACCAGATACCGATCCGGGGGGACGGGCGCAAGAAGCCGGACAAGTTCAGTCGCATAGAGGGCATGCAGCCCCTCTTCGAGCGCGGCTTGGTCATCTTGAACGAGAAAGAAAAAGACAGCTCCGGCATGACGCAATTGGTCGAGCAGCTCCTGATGTTCGAGAAAGGAAGCCGGGTGCACGATGACGCGCCGGATGCCTTGGAAGGTGCCGTATTCCTGTTGAACCAGCGCGGCATGGCCTGCGCCGCCACATACAGGGTAGGCAAACGACCTTCCCGTCATTATTAATTGGAAATAGCTTGAATATATGTTTTTAGAGATACAAGAAATGAACACGGTGGTCGCCGAATACAAGGTCCAGGAGATCACGGACTATGACGACGCGATCATGCAGCAGTGCGTCCTTGCGGCCGTCAAGCGGGTGCGGCGGTTGCTTTCGGGACGGTATGACGTGGATAAGATCTTCTCCGCTGCCGGCGACGGTCGCGACGCCGAGCTGCTGGAGATCTGCAAGAACATCGCCTTATGGTTCCTGATACGGCGCTGCAACGTCGATATCCTCTATACCCGGGTGAAAGAGACTTACGACCGCGACATGGCCTACCTGAAGGAGCTGAAGGACGGGGAGATCCCCTCCGACCTGCCACCGCTCGAGTCCGGAGGCCGCCCGGTCGGATCGATCCGTTCGGGCAGCAATCCGAAGTTCTCCCATTCATGGTAACGCCTCACACCGTTTAAACGCTGTTTAAACTTCAATTTAAGACACGATGAAGAAGAAAAAGAACAACTACAACACCGCGAGTAAAGACGGGCTGAAAAAGCCCCAAACGCCATCCGTCCGGCAAAGGGAGGGACTGGTCCGCAAGATCGTCCCAAAGGCCATCAGCCGTGTCCGCAAAGATATGGAGAGCTGGCGGCGGGCGCTCCGGCAAGCGGACAGTGTCGACCGCCCGCGCCGCCGGGAATTGATGGACCTGTACGCGGACGTGATGCTGGACGCGCTCCTGACCAGCCAGGTCGAGCAGAGGATAGGGCGGACGCTTTCCTCCGAGTTCAGCCTGAAAGAGGTATCGGGCAAGGTGGACGAGGGAGCGACCCGGACGCTCTCGGAGGCCGTTTGGTTCCCGCTCATCGTCCGTTATATGCTGGAGTCCGTCTTCTACGGGCATTCACTGGTTGAACTCTCGGCCTCGGAAACGTCCGGTATCGACGTACGCCTGATCCCCCGGCAGAATGTCGTGCCGGAGCTGGGGCTGTTCCTTTATGACAGCACGGCCGACAAGGGGGATAATTACCGTGAGATGCGCGAGTACGGCACGTACGTGCTGGAGTTTGGCGCGCCCGGCAATTACGGGTTGCTGAACAAGGCCGTCCCGCATGCCCTGTTCAAGAAGTTCGCCCACGCCTGCTGGAGCGAGCTTTGCGAGATATACGGCATCCCGCCCCGGTACATCAAGACCAACACTCAGGACCCGGCCATGCTGGACCGTGCCGAGGAGATGCTCCGGGACATGGGCTCGGCCGCCTATTTCATAATCGATACGACCGAGGAGTTCCAGTTCGCCAAGGGCGCGGATACCAACGGAGATGTCTACAACAACCTGATCTCGCTTTGCAACTCCGAGATGTCGCTGCTCATCAGTGGCGCCCAGATCGGGCAGGACACCAAGAACGGGAACCGGAGCAAGGAGGAGGTATCCGTCAAGCAGCTGGAGAAGTATGTGGGTTCGGACAAACGGCAGGTGGAGGACTGGATGAACTCGGCCGTGCTGCCCGCCCTGTTCAGGATGGGCTTTCTTCCGGACGGACTCCGCTTCTCGTTCAACAGCGAGGAGGACACCGGGCAGCTCTGGAACCGTACGGCGCAAGCCATGCAATACTACGAGATCGACCCGGAGTGGATCAAGGACAAGTTCGGCATCGAGGTCACCGGGAAGCGCGATTCCGGAAAGGACGGTTTTTTCGGGTAAGCCCCGCACGAGTGACGGGGCTACGGGGCAGGATTTACACCTTTTATAAGGAAGTGCAAACCCTATCTGGAAAAGAGGAAAATTTTCCTTTAATAGACGAGGATATATATAAGACCGCCATCCGCCTGGTCTTCCGAAAAGCAGGTTTTAGGGCTGAAATGATGGCGGATCAAGAAGTCAGGGCCTTAGTGGATGAGTACGGGAAAAAGTTCACGGGATCCATAAGCCTCACGCTGGAGAGCGGCGTGATCCCGGAGGCGATGGCCTCGAGGTTGGAAGAGGACATCTTCCTGTTTTCTGGCTTCAAGACCTATCAGGGATTGAAGGAGGCCTCCCGGCTGCTCCGGGACGAGAACGGGCAAGTCAAGCCGTTCGACCGTTTTTACAACGATATAACGGCGATCAAGGAGGATTATAACAAGCATTGGCTGAAAGCGGAGTACATCTTTGCCACCCAGTCGGCGCAGATGGCGGCCAAATGGAAAGATTTCGAGGAGGACGCAGATCGGTATAACCTACAATACCGGACGGCTAACGACGGCAAGGTGCGCCCGGAGCACAAGGTGTTGCATAACATCACGCTCCCTTTTAGCGACCCCTTCTGGGATGAGTTCTTCCCGCCCAACGGCTGGCGGTGCCGTTGCACGGTCGTACAGGTTCGCAAAGGCAAATACCCGGGATCAGACAGCGGCACATCCATCCAGCAGGGACGCGAGGCCACTTACCAGACCGGAAAGAACGGCGTGAACAAAGCCGCCATCTTCCGGTTCAACCCGGGTAAGCAACAGGTGATATTCCCACCGCATCATCCGTATTATGACGTGAGTGAATCGCTCCGGGAAAAACTCAAACGGGTGCTGTTACCGGATGTGAAGGATGAAAGGGGGTTGACGAAAAAGATTGTTTCGGTGGCTAAGGACGACTGGTTTGTCAGGCCGCTGGAGAAGATCGTTGTTGAGACGAATCCACGTAATAATGGGTCAACCAATATGAATGGATGGATCAAGTTACGTCCGGAGATCATGCAGGACTGCATCGATGCGGTGAACAATATCAAGAACGGCAAGGAGAACAGCTACGATCAGGAACGTTCAATGGCTACGCTTTGGCACGAGATCACCCATAATAGGAATATTCCGGGGTTGACAATGAAGATTACTCCTAGGCAAATCAAGGCGATGGAAACGGCGAATGAGTTTGTTGCACGGAATACGCTTCCTGAATTTTTCGAGTCTTTAGGTGGAACCCTGAAACACGTGAAACTGATGGACAACCGAGAAAATACAGGTTATAACTCATGGGTAGTATCTTATCAAAAGATCATCGATGATTATAATCTGAATAAAAAAACGGTGGTCTTGCTCGTGAAAGATTATTTATTTAACGAATCATACGATAAACAAATAGACGGATTGGTGAATGCTATTTATAGCGCAGGAAATGGAAAGATAACAAAGAAGGAGGCAAAGCAATTAGTCAGTCAAATATACTAATTCCCGGTATGCAGCAAGGAGGGATATCATAATCCGAATTAGCTTTTAAAATGGCATGGTAAAGATCTTTGTTATTTGTTATCTCCGTAAACGCTATCATCGTGTCGATGACATGAACACGAGAATACTCCGCTTCGTAAGTACCAGGATTAGGATCGTCCTCTTCATCTGAGCAATCTTCTGCCTTACGAATGAGTTCCATATCATCCGTCAAGTCAAAAATAGTCGCAGTAGACAGGTCGAGATCTTTCCAGTCTTTAATCATATCGTTTTTGATTTTTCGCAAACATACAAAATATTCTGATATGGATAGCAACAAGTTGATAAAAAATGTTTTAAAAGACATCCAAGTCGAGCTGAATGACGAGTTCGACCGTAATTTTGAGCGGAAGGCGTTCTTTGACCGTCCTTGGGCACCGCTAAGTAAAAATTATAATCCGACTAACGGAAGCATGCTGCTCCGTACGGGGGCTTTGCGCAAGAGCCTCCGAAGCCGGATCAGCGGGACGGCCATCATTTACGCCAGTAGCCTCAAGTATGCCGGTTTGATGAACCACGGCGGAACCGTCCGGCAAGACTTTGTCCCGTCTCCCAAGATGCGACGTTGGGCATGGGCGAACTATCACGAGCTGAAGAGATCCGGAGACGAGACCGGGGCGGAAAAATACCGCCGCATGGCACTCGCCAAACGTATCAAGCGGACTTTCACCGTCCCGGCCCGCCCTTTTGTCGGTGACCATCCGCGCGTCTGGGAGATCGCCAGCGATATCGCGGCGGGACATGTCGCGGACGCCATCGGTGAGGAACTGGCGAGATTCCCCAAGTTAAGAGGCAGATAAATCATAAATCACAAATCTCATGAAGCAGATATTATCCGCCGTCATGGAACGGCTAAAAGAACGAGTCCCCGACCTTCAGTATATTTCGGAAGACTGGGGACAATTGGATTTTTACGAACGAACCCCGCCGGTCAAGTTCCCTTGCGCGTTGGTCAGCGTGAGCAGTATCAACTTTGAATCCCAGACGCGCGACTGCCGATGGGCGACCATGACGATCCTGATCCGCGTGGCCGACGCTCCTGCCGTGTCCGGCAGCATGGCCGCCCCGGAATCATACCGGAACCGGGCGTTCTCTATTTTTGACCTGATGGATAAGATCGGGACCAGCCTGTATGCTTTTGGCGGGGAAGAGTTCAACGAGATCGAGCAGAAGGCCGTCACGCATTACAACCGGGAAGACGCTATCCGCGAATATGCGATGTTGTTCGAGACGGAATACGCTATCGAGTCAGAATAGCGTCAACTGCCGTGCGGCATTCTGTTGTTCTTCCCGTGCGACATTCACCCCGATATAGTTCAAGAACGTCCGGTAGCACATCGGGTAGACCGGGCAGACGTACCTCCTTGTAGCAACGGTCCCGCCGGCCCGGCTCGTAATGCCGCTTGACAATCGCGCACACGAGGTCTATCCGCTTTAACGTGTTCTTGCGATAACCCATACCTGACAATCTTCCAGCAGACAAAATAAAGGCCATAAACGATACGGCGCAAGCTTTTCCCGATAATTATCCCATAATAAACGGCGAGAGCCCGGGCGAGCCACTCATGGCCGCCCGGGCTCTCCCGTCTGTCCCTCCACCTTCCGTCACCGCCGGAAGGTCCCGCCGCTCAATCCTCGGACGCGATGAAACCGACCACGTTGGTGGTCGTGGATTTCGCCCCGTACCTGATATCTATCCCCGGGTTCTGCCTGTCCAACTGTTCCTTGACAAGCGCAATCGCTTTCGTCTCATACCTCTCGCGTATCGCTGGGCTCATCTTCTGGGTGGCCACGACCAGATGGAACGTGGATTTACGGGGGCTGTAACCCGCCGGTGCCGTGGCAGTCACCGTAATGACGGTCAGTTTGTTCTTTCCTTTCATAATTCTTTAATTATTTTTAGAATTGAATTATTCTTCATCATCATAAACGCACAATACTATTATCTCCTTAAAGGAGTAACTTTCTGCACAGTATTTAAGATCGCTAATATTTTCTGCAATCTCTCTCTCTGTAAAGTCTACAGGGAGATTCAGTATTGTATCTATTCGATTGGTAAAACTGGATCGGGAAACATAGTTGCCTGTGACCCTTACTTTCGCTTTCTTCATGTTCAATCCTCAATTACTTTCTCATCCGTCAATAAACGTTTCATGCTCCTGTCCCTCTCGGCCTTCGTCGGGTAATTGTCCCCATATTTCCTCCAGCTATCGGGATTGGCCTCGCTCTTGAACTTGATATGCGGGGCGGGGTAGTCGCTACGACGTAAAATCGTATACCCCGCCTTACACAGTTTCATTTGATCTCTCGCATTCATGCCCCTTACCACTTTATCGTCAAGGTCAAGTCTTTCAAGCTATACGCCACCACGTCATAACCCATCGTTGTCAACTGCTCAACGATAGGAGTGATCAGGGCCACGTCGGGGATATCGGACTTATAATTGCACCTGAAGCTCCCTTGTTTCGCGCTTCTCTCTACCACCATCAGTATCTCATCCATATAACGCTGGATGATACCGGAATTGTCGTTCGCCATCTTACGTGCCTCCTCGGCTTTTAATCTGCCCATGCTATTCTTTGTTTATTTATTATACGATCGTGAATTGTACCGTGAAATTATATTCCTCTCTCAGCTGTCTTATCTGTAAGACCTCGTTAGGATTCCGCCCGTAGGGGTAGAATATGATCCTCTGCCTTGTCTGGCAGCGTACGCCTTTCCTCCTGAGCCGATACAGTATGTTGGCCCTGCGCTTTTTAAGGGGGGGTAAATTCTCTTCTCATTTCCCATGTTTTTGTTATCAATAATAGTTGCTTGATTCTTGGGGTTATCGTTTTGATAACACCACGTCCAGTTTCTTTACCGACTCGACGATAAGGGCGGCGTTGCTCCGGAGCCGGTGGTTCTCCAGTTCCAGCTCTTGGATACGCTCGGCCTGCCGCTTGGCGACCGTGGCCATCCGGAGATAGGAGTGAGCCATCCGCATGATCGCCTTCGAGGCCTGGAAGCAGCCCGTTTCCCTCTTGATCTCCCGGATCACCCGGTTGTCCTCCTCCGTGAGGCCCCGGATCAGTATGTTCTTAAGAGTCCTTGGCATCGCCCTCCTCGTTTTCTCCCCAGCCGCAAGAGACCAGCCCGATCTCTTTGTTATGGCCGGTAATGTGTTTCTTGAAGGCCTTGAAGGATCGCCAGTGGCATTCGTTGTACTCGTAATACCGTTGCTGGGCCAGCTCATTTCTCTTGCCGAAAGCCCGTGCCCGGTCCTTCATCTCTTTCGGGGAGTAGATGGCTTTCTTGACACGTTGATAAAAACGATTGCCGATCTCATTATCCGTTTTTGAATACGTGGACCTCAAATATCCATCCACGTAGACAAGGACCACCACGATCATCTTGTCCTTGTCAATCAGGTTGCACAGGGAAACGGCATGTCCGTCAATGTCCATTCTCACCCAGCCATGGCCAGTTCCCCACCAATCCTCCACCTTTTTCCATTCCTCTTTTGTCATGATCAGTATAATTAAAGTGATTCGCTCCCGGGCGGGGAATCGGACCCCGCCAAATGACCGTCCGGGAAGTCAGCCCTCGTTGTCCGGGCTCCACTCTATGGTGACGGTTGCTTTCAGCCTCCCGGCACCCTCGCACATACCGCAAGGGGTCTCCATGAACTCGTCCCTTCCCGTCTGCTCGATGAAACCGCCCCGGCCGTTACACCGGGGACAGGGGATACCCCTTACTTGCTCGGATTCCATTCGGGGCTTATGGATATCCGCCGCTATCTCCACGAAATGCCTCAAGGCGCCCATGGTCACAACCGGTTGAATGACGGCTCCAGCTTTCTCCACACGCCCATGCCATCCTTACGCCAGAAGTAGTAATTGATGGCGTTACCCTCCACTATATTGCTCTCACGGAAAAGCCTCATGATGGCGGAGTACTCCTCCGAGCCGAAACGCTCCTCCATCTCATATAGCTTGCCGATGGACTTGTAATCCAGGTCGCCGTATTTGTTACGCTCCAGCAATGTCATGGCCAGTTGGTACATGAGGTTCTCCGTGCCCTCGGGAGTCTGTTTCACCCAATCCAAGAGGAAATCCACCAAGCGGGAGGCGGCCACGTCAGCACGCTCGTCGAAACGCTTCACCTTGTTGCTCTTCACCTCGACCTTGAAATCCCCCTCCTTGAGCGTGAAACTCAATTGCCCGGGAGTACGCAGCTGGCCGTACTCGGCCAGCACCACACGAAAGGCCGTCGTCTCGGATACCACGAAATCATGCAATCCCGTCACCTCCGCTATAACGGCCGATACCTTGAGGGCTATCTTCTGCACGATCTCCGCCCGGATGCCCTCATAGGCTTGGCGCCGCACCAATAAAGCCTGTCTTTCCTCCTCACGTTTTTGCCTAGCCAACTCCGCCAGCTCCTTGCTGGATAATTTACTGATGTCTCTCATACCGTTCTTGTTTATGATGTTAATATGTTAATAATGTGATCATCTCCTGAAATCCTCGTTGACCTCCAGCGCGTGCTCGCCGGAGAGATCCAATACCCTTTTCTCCGTCCATGCCAGCCTCTCGATCAGCCCCCGGTCGTCCGGTCTCTCGAAAAGCCGGTCAAGGATGACATCGATCTCCGCCTCCAGTCCCTCGATACGGGCCTTGGTCTCCGGCGCCATGGGCTTCTTTTTCTCCTTCTTGATCCTTGCCATGGTCAACTCTCCGTTATCACGTAATCCAGTTCCGGACGGCCGTTAACATCCACCTCGTTCTTGTTGAGCCAGTCATTGTAGATAGCTTGCATGCGACTGAGCGGGATGGCGTTGAAATACGCGCAATTGGCCGCCCTGCAAGCGACGCGCTTGGCGTACGCCACTTTCTCCTCGCCGGACCGGAAGGTGTATTTGCGCTTGTCGATCCCGGCGCAAATGACGGCTATCACCTTCTTGCGCTCATGATCCAGTGTCTCGTCATAGATAGCCCGCTTACCGCCAGAGACAGCCTTTTTCATGGCCTCTATCATCAGGCTGTATTCCGTCGGGTATCTCTTGTACATCTCCGACAGGGAGCATGTCTTGCCCTTGCTGTGGTCGTTCACCACGCCCTCCTTTATCACCTCCTTGTAGCGCTCGTCATATCCGGGCGTTTTCTTCAGGAGGGTCCAGAACAGGGCGTGGGACGGGGCTTTCTTTTTTGTTGTTGCTTTTGGTGCCATGGTCATGATGTTTTAATGATTGATATTCGTTCCCGGGGGCGGAATCGAACCGCCCCATGGTAACCGTTCGGGATATGCTACTCCACCGTTTTATCAGTGTTCAAGCATTCTTTTAGCTGTATGTCAGCCATCTCTTTTCTCATGGTTCCGATCAGGTTCAACTGGATGCCCCCGAAATTAGGCTTCCCGTTTTTGCCTTTCTTGATCATCGGAGAGAGGGTACAATAGTCCGTGATCTCGATCCTGTTTCCCTCCGCCAACATCGGGGTGATCGCCTCGAAGAAGTTCCAGATGACACGCATGGTGTCAATGGCCGATACGTTCCGTTTCGCCTCTATTCGTTCAGCGATCTCACGAAGGCTTAACGTATCTTTTGCCACTAAATAGTAGCGTACGCTCTCGCCGACAGGCGACTTCATTGTCTCTTTTCTGTATCTCATGTCATTCATATTTAGGTAGATCATGTATAATCCTGAAAAAGTCTTCTGTTAAGGGAACTCCTTTCTCATCGGCTTTCCGAAGGGCCGGTTCCATATAGTCGGCTAAACCGCGATAACTACGGCAGCTCTTCTGTATCAGATCCTTTAACCCCGGTTCGAGCGTGAGGGAGGATAGGAACTCGGTGAACGTGTGATCTATCGGTCGTAAATTACGGAGCCCGCTACTGAAACGGTCGTAGAACTGTGGCATTCCCTCGATGTTCTTACCGCTCATTTTCTCTAGCTTGTCAAGTAGTTGGTCCGTGCCGATCAGCACGATCCCACATTGTCCTTTCAGATAATCGTAAATAGACTTTACGGCTTTGAAGGTCGGTAAACGTAAGTTTTCTGCCTCATCCATGATCAAGAGCGGTTTGTCACCGGCCAGTTGCTGGTTGCGGATCTCGGCGGATATCCGGCCTAACAGATAATCACAGTTTCCCCTGCAATCCATTCGTAGGGCGTACAAGATCCTTTGGATCAAGGAACTTTGACAAGTCTGTCCGCTGCAGGTGACCACATATGTCCCTCTCGGATTACCCTTGCGGAAACGGTCGATCGCGTAGCTTTTCCCGCACCCGGTCTCACCGATGATCATACGGATGCGCGCGTCTTCCTTTGCGCCTTTCAGTTCGGCCACAATCGTTTTGAATTGGGTGGTCAGCACCGTTGGCCAATAGTCTTTCTGTATTTTGTAGCCAATATGATCTGCCAACTTTTGAAACCATTTGTCAGCGATGTTCCCGATCTCGCCCGAGCGGCTGTTTTTGTATGTATACACGCCGTTCATCATACTGCTCAGGTAGGATACGCCAGAACGGCCTTGCAACTCGTTCTGCGAGATACCCTTCTCCGCCATGTAGATACGGGCGGCCTCTATTACGTAATCTTTGATTTCCTTAGTCATGTGCTATTTAGTTTTATAAGTACTCGTTAAAATCGACCTCGCTTTCCAGATAGGCCTCACGGGCCTTATCGAATTGTGAACGCTCTTTTCTCGCCTCTTTTTTTCGCTGTCTAACCGCCGTTTGAGCGGCCTTTAAAGAGAGTTTTTCTTCCATTTCGGCAGCTAAATCTTCTTCTGATTTAACCAAAGACGTGTGTTGTAGATAGGCCTTCTGCTGTCCCCGGCTGTCGGTGAGCATCGTAGCGGTCCGCCAGCCTTCCAGCTCGGGGCTTTGCTGGAGCATATTCATCACCGCCTCCTCATCCTTGGCCACCACGCCGACAACGTAAGGCTCCAAAACCTCCTTGTTGTACTCATCTACCCGCTTGTGGGCCTCGAAGTCACCCTCCTCGCGTCCACGCAAATCCATCGGTTGCAGGTGTACGGCTTCGAGTATATGGCGTTCCCGCATGGTCTGGTCAGCTACCAGGATCGTCGAGAGGTCTCGTTCATCATACATCACCGTCCAGCTTTGGAGCGGGTTCCTGCGAAAATCAAGATCGAACGAGTCATACGCCCGTCTCTCTCCCAATATGGTGGGCTCCAGACATCCCGCTTGCAGGCGGATCGTGCGGTCGTTGCGCATCCCGAAGTTCAACAGGTAATTCTCCCGGCTCAATGTCAGGCGATCCTCTTTAGGCATCCGTTCCCAGGCTTTCAGCCATGTATTGTGCTTCTTCTCCCGTTCCTCGCTTATGATCCAGTGGATTTGCTGGATGACGCCGTCCTTATCGGGAAAACGCTTCTTATTGGCATTCAAGACATCGATATTGGGCTGGCTTTCTTTTTTGGAGGTGATACCGAAGCCGCTCCAGTTGAAGTTACCAAAAAATAATTGGCAATAATTCTGGTTCAACGTCTTGAAATAACGCTCTATGGGTTTTGACTTGGCGTTCTTTACGCGGGCTGGAGTGAAATACTCCGCCACGTCCTTGTAGATCGTACCCATGGACTTGATCCCGTAATGGTCGCTTTGTATCTGGTAAGGACGGTACGGGCCGCCTAACGTGTCGTGCACGTAATCGATCGCGTTCTTGACGGCGGCGGCGATCAGCTTGACGCTCTCGCCCTCGCCGATGGCATAGCCTACCGGATAATCGCAACTCGCGTCAATCACGACAACAGCCGTGAGGCGGTTTGTGTAGGTATGGGTAACCTTCCCGTCGGGGCTTTTCACTTCTTTCTGGTAATACAGCTCCACCGTCCATCCGTCCAGGCTCCAGAAAGAGAGCGCCTCTGCCGGACGTTTGCGCCTGCGTTGCATGGATATCTTGTTGCGGAAAGCCTCCGACCCGTTCCTTCCGGCCTCAACGATCAAATTGTATTCCTTCAGATAGCCCAGCGCGCTCCGGCGGCTGATCTTCTCCCATCCCTTGGCCTCCGCGATCATATTGTAAAGGTCGGCGATCTGCTGGGAGTTATAACTGGCCCCACGTCCGCAGATACTGCGAAGAAGGGCTACCTGTTCCTCCGTGTATACCTTGGCGGCGTTCTTGTTGCCCTGCCCCCTGAGGTCAAGGCAACAGGCGGCCCCCCTCTCCACGTACTCCCGGATCTTTTGCCGTAATTTGCAGTAGGCTGTCGGCAGTTGGATCTCCCGGCTCTTGATGAGGAACACCACGTCATCGTACAGTTCCTTGGATGTCGCGTATCCCAGCCTCTTTATCTCCGTCTTTTTCCCGGAACGGGCGAGGAAGGAGAGCCATCGGCACGCCTCGCGGCCTCTCTCCTGGGCCTCTGTGGGCAATTTGGCCCCGTTAGGGTACCGGGCCGTATCGAAATAGGACTCATCCTTGTGCGTGAGAAGGAGATAGGGACGTAGGCGCTCCTCTATATGGGTTATCCGCCCGTTCCGGTCATACCAAGCCTCCGGGGTGAGATTGCCCATCAGCACCGCACGGATCGTAGCCTGATAAGCCGGCTTCAATCCTTCGTAATGCAGATAGACGGTCTTGCCTTCCTTGTGGTGAGGCCAGCAGGAATAGGTGCCTTCACGGTGACCTGGTAATGCTTTTTTAACGACATATGCTTCCGACACCCCACACCTCGCCATCTCCGAGATCGTCACGCAAAGCGTCCGTCCCCCCGGCCTCGCCACTTTCGAGTGGCAGGCCGCATCCATCGGTATGTTTCTGTATTCAGGCATCGTATTCTCGTTTTTATCTATTGTTCCAGCCCCGGAGCTCGCACCGGGAGCAAGGCTTGTTTACCTTCGCTGGATTGCTTACCTTTACCGCTGTCAAACTTTTAAAAGCAAGCCTTATGTTTAAGAAGACTTATATGTTCAGGTATGAAATCTGTTTTACTTTGGAGGACATGCCATTTATGGAAGCCAAAGAATGTTTAGAGGCATACGAGAATCTTTTGAAGAAATCTCTTTATTGGATGCCCCATATTCATTTGGGCTCTGATCCTGATCTCTCAGAGTTTTTGCATGTCGCAAATAGGCTTGATGAATATCTTCAAAGCCACAAATACTGCTTTGTGATTTCGAGAATTGTCCATTCTGTAGAGGACTTGTCTGCAATGCACCATTGCTTGGAAGGCATCGCTGTTCTTTTGAAACCTTGTTTTTTATCGGAACAACTTGTGTCATACACTCATTATGTTTGTAATGAGTAGTATTCAAATTACATGAAACAAGGATTTTTTGTGCCAATTTATCATCTTTCTCAATTATTCCTCCGACAAAAGGAGTAAGCATATCTTTAGTAAAATTCGACTCCATAACCTTTGATATTTAAATGATTAATGATTTTGTTCCCCGTGGTGGAGTCGAACCACCAACCATCGGACCATCCGGGGACCACCCTCGTACCGCGGGCCGCGTACCGTGAGACCTAAACCAATCTTTACCTAAAAAACCAACCTGATTGTTTATTCCTCTGTCAGCCTCGTGAGAAGCCTGTCAACATCCTTCCATCTCCTTGCCGGGATGTTGGCGACGATCACGCACCATACGACCACCGTCGCCAGCATCGCCCACGCCTGCCATGGGATCGGCAGACCTTGTTCCTTGCACCATTGGACGGTTTGCAACCCCGCCACGGCGAATACCATCATGATCAATCCCATCGCGGCGACCACCGCTGTCAGGATAGCCATTGTCAATCTCCCCCTCATGTCATTTTCCCTCCCGTAATTGGGCTTTCGCCCGGATTTTAGTCTCATAAACCAAGCCCGGATCAAGCAGTTCCATCCATCCGAAACGGCCCTTCAACATCCTCTCAAGCACCTTCCAGTCCTCCAGGCTCACGCAGTCATTGTAATTGTACCACTGGCTCTCTCCCGTCTCTGGGTCAAGACCGACGATCCCCCAAAACTCCTTGCCGGCCGCACCGATCCGTACCTTGCAGCAATCCGTAGCGTACACCGTCTTAAACACGGGTTTCTCCTCCTCTTTCTCGCCTGTATAAACCAGCATCTTGAAATTGACCCCATAAGCCGAGTCCATCTCGAATGGTGCCTCGCATAACTCCTTGTAATTGATTCTGTCTGCCATATCCGTATCGTTTTAAATGTTCGCCCCGCCGCCGGTCTCGCCCCGGACTTTGCAAGCCTTTAACTTTCTTGGCGGGAATAGTTGGAGGTAATGGTTGAATTGCCAACTTTTAGGCAGTGTATAAAAAAGATCGCTTATGGAAATTATTATTAGTAAAATCATCCGTTTTGAGGAATTTCCACAAAAGGTGGAAGTCATTGAGTATCCGGAATTCCAGAAATACATGGATGAAGGATACGTTGTTAAATCTATCCATCAGGAACTCCTTTCCGGAAAGGATAAGACATCTGGTCTCTTGATCACGGTAGTTCTCTATAAAGCATCGTAATCTATGGGCGGATCTCCCTTATTTACCGCTTTCTCCTTAATGTAGATAGGTATTCCGAGCAGGCTGTATTTAACATATATAATATAGCCTGTTTCCGTTTTCTCGTAGTATAATTTCTTTTTGACCATACTATCCCTCCTGCAGATTATCGCTTACTGGACATCCCTCATCTCCACCCATGGCGTTCTTCAAGCGGGTCAACTCGCCAATGATCTCATCGACCTCGGCGGGAGTGTTGACATCATCGATCTCCATGTCAAATGATCCCACGATCACCTCTTGTCCTTGATCCGATTCCTCGTAAATTGTCGTTGTTACCAATCTCATACTAGTTCCTCCTCTTTTTTATTGTTAAATTCATGAATAAACCCATCCACCTTCTCCGTCAGCCCCAGCCTGCTACTCCAGTAAGCCCGAACGACTTTCCGGAACAACTCCGTGCGCTTGCGGCCATTGTCAAACATGTAATCGATATACCGGCGGCTATACACCCCGGAGAGCACTTCCCTGATCGACAACCGATCGTATTTTGTTAATTCGTTTATAATCTCTTGTGTATTCATATCGAATGATTACTTTTGTTCACTTGCTTGGCACAAAGTAATAACTATTTTGCGTATTAACCAAATAAAATACGCAAATAATTTATTTTATTATGGGTGATTTTTGTAAAAACATTGTAACAGAGCGATTTATACAGGTGTTTAACAATTTGAAAGATCGTGTTTTTTTCGAAACAAATAAAGAATTTGCGGATAGTATAGATTATCTACCACAATCATTAGGTGAAGTTTTGAAAGGGAGACGTGATGTCACAATAGAGGTGATACGCAAATTGGTTATTGAATATCCGATTTCCTTAGATTACATATTCACAGGAGAAGGTACCATGCTGATAGAAGATAAAAATAGATGGTTACCTAAATGGTTACCTAAATGGTTACCTACAGATGGAAATAACTCGGAATCACGCAAAACAAAAAGTACACCTTTTGAAAAAGAGGAAACCAAAGATTCTCTTTTTTTACCCGATAGTGGCAAAACGAAAAGTACAAACATTGTTGAATTACCCGTGCCGGTTACCGATGAGAGCGAGATGGTGAGTGTGCCATTGGTAGATATTTCAGTGGCGGCAGGTAGTGGCTATTATAACCCGGATCAGTTAAGTGAGATTGACTGCATACGTTTCCCTAAATCAATGGTTAAGGAAGGCCGTACTTATCTCTGTGTACGAATCAAGGGAGAGAGTATGGTTCCTACGCTTCAAGATGGAGGCTATTTGGTTATCCGGTTGCTAGAACGCTACGAGTGGCAAGATGTACGTGATGGACATGTATATGTAATATCAGATACGGATGGCCGTGCTTTTGTGAAGCGTTTGAAAAACAGACTCTCAGATTTTGGCTTCATCGTCTGTATGTCCGATAATCCAGATGTGACGCATTACCGCAATTTCAATCTGATGGAGAATGAGATCAATACCATTTGGCACGCCGAATGGTATATTAGTGCTAAAATGCCTAATATCCATACGACGTATTACAATAAGGTAAGCGAACTGGAGGATAAATATGATGATGTGATCACTCAACTCCAGCAAGTCCAACGGGAGATCAGAGCCTTATCACAGCCCTCATAATAAAATAGCGATTAAAGACCGGTTTAATGGAATTTAATCGCTATTTTTGTATATCAATTAAACCAAGACCATCAAAACGATCAAGATTTATCTTGAGGATTCAAATGAAATTCAAATCAATTATACTAATTGTTTTGCCATCTCACACTTTCCATCTGTAGCTAACTTATTGATAAACACCCTGTTTTTCTGCTATTCCTTATTATTTGGTATTTATACCAGTGGTATTGCCCCCTATAAGGACATGAACAATTATACCTAGAGCAGTTATAGTTGTACATATCAAGCAAGAGATGTGCGACTTGAATGGGATGGGGGAGAAGCCGAGTAAATAATTTGAGGTTTATCGTTAATTCGTAAATTCTTTCTATTTTTGTAGTCAAATACAGAAAGTAGATGAATCAAAGATATCCTTCAGCCTTGTTGGAAAATGCCGTGAATGAATTGGCTTCCTTGCCGGGGGTGGGGAGGAAGACAGCGCTCCGGCTAGCGCTTTATATGTTGCGCCGGGACGTCGGCTATACGGAAAACTTCGCCGCGGCCTTGGTCGCCCTCCGTCGAGACGTGAAGTACTGCAAGGTCTGCCATAATATATGTGATGATGAGGTTTGCTCTATTTGCGCCAACCCCAGCCGTGACCATTCCTTGGTTTGCGTGGTAGAGAATATCAAGGAGGTGATGGCGATAGAGAATACCGGGCAATTCCGTGGCGTATACCATGTGTTGGGCGGGATCATCTCGCCGATGGATGGTATCGGACCGGGCGACTTGCGTATCGACAGTCTGGTGCGACGTGTGGCCGAAGGTGAGGTGAAAGAGATCATCTTGGCGTTGAGCACTACCATGGAAGGCGATACGACTAACTTTTTTATTTACCGGAAGCTATCCGGTTACGATGTGAGGATCAGTGTCATCGCACGTGGCGTATCTATCGGTGATGAGATCGAGTATGCCGACGAGATCACCTTAGGACGATCCATTATCAATCGTACCGAGTTCAATCTCACCTCTTCTAATTCATAAATCATAACTCATAACTCATAATTAATATCCGGAATGACCTACGAAGAAACCAAGTTGTCCGTTATCATCGTTAACTATAACGTGAAGTATTTTCTGGAGCAATGCCTCTATTCTGTCCGTGCCGCCGTAACGGGGATGGACGCCGAGGTGTTCGTGGTGGATAATAACTCGACGGATGGATCTGTCGAATATCTCCGGCCTAAGTTCCCGGAGGTGGTTTTCATTGAGAATAAAGATAATCCCGGTTTCGCCAAGGCTAATAATCAGGCGATTCGCCAGTGCACCGGGGAATACGTGTTATTGCTGAATCCCGATACCGTGGTGGGAGAGGAGAGCCTCCGCAGCCTGTGCTTCCAGATGGATGAGGATCCGGAGATCGGAGCTATCGGCGTGAAGATGCTGAATGGGCACGGGGTATTCTTGCCGGAGAGCAAACGGGCTTTCCCTTCGCCTTGGGTGTCGTTCTGCAAGATATTCGGTCTTTCAAAGCTGTTTCCTAACTCTCCTGCATTCGCACGTTATAGCCTGCCGTATCTGGATAAAGAGCAGACGCATAAGGTGGAGGTGCTGGCGGGTGCGTTCATGTTGCTTCGCCATGAGGCGTTGGATAAGGTCGGCTTGTTGGATGAGTCGTTCTTCATGTATGGGGAGGATATCGATTTGTCTTATCGGATCGTGTTGGGAGGCTATAAGAACTTGTACGTGCCGGAACGGATCCTGCATTATAAGGGGGAGAGTACGAAGCATGGTGACTTGAGGTACATAAGGGCTTTTTACGGCGCCATGTTGATTTTCTATAAGAAATATTATCCGGGGTCCGGTTGGTTGATGCGGATACTGATCCGGTTGGCTGTCCTGCTGAAAGCTTGCTGGGCGACGATTTCAGCCCCTCTACGCAAGAAGGCTAAAACGGTTAAGCATCGCCGCCTTTTGATCTTGTGTAGGGAGGATCATTTTGAGGAGGTAAAGGCCGTTTGCCTGAAAGCTATGCCGGATCTGGAATTCGTGAATCTCTGGGATTTGGACGTGGAGCGTGTGATGGATGCTATCTGTCGCAAGAACCAGATGAAAGGCTTTACGGACTACGCTTTCTGCTTCCCCGATGCCCGTTACGAGCAGATGCTCTTGTTTATGGACAAGCTCGTGAACAAGAAAGCGGTTTTCCATATATATACGAAGAAGAGTGGTCGGCTTGTTTAAGTAATCCTTGGGTAAATATGTTGTTGTCGAATGATAGAGTCCGTTTGAGGGCATTGGAACTAGAGGATCTGGAGTTGTTGTATCGTTGGGAGAATGATCCGGAGTTATGGGAAGTTGGGAATACCTTGGCTCCCTATTCCCGTTATATATTGAAGGAATATATAGCGGGTAGCGACCGGAGTATCTATGAGTCTCGCCAACTTCGCTTCATGATCGAGGAATGCGATACGGGGACTTCCGTGGGGATCGTGGACTTATTCGATTTTGAGCCGCATCCGAACCGGGCGGCTTGCGGTATTATGCTGGATCGTAAGTATCAAGGACGTGGCTTCGCTACGGAAGCGTTAAGGCTATTGATGGAATACGCTTATACGTTTTTGAAGCTTCATCAACTTTATGTGCATATTCCCGTGGCGAACGAGCCTAGCAAGAAATTATTTACCCGTCTGGGATTTGTCGAGGCGGGGACGCTTAAGGACTGGATCAGGACACCGGATGGTTATTCCGATGTCTGCATAATGCAGTTAATTTAAATACGGGTCCTTCGGATATTTTGTCCAAGTTTTATAATCATTGCCTAATAATTCTACGGAATCTTTCCAATAGCCCTCCCCGTCGGCAGACAGGATATTATCGGTGGTGATATGGCTTACGGCCCACGAGTTCCGTTTGATTTCATGGTTTAATTGCCCTTCGGTCCATCCGGAGTATCCCAAGAAAAACTTCACTTTCCCATCGATTGGGTGCCCGTTGAGGATGTATCGTTTCAATGCGTTGAAATCCCCGTCGAAATATAAATAATCATTGATCTTTAATGCGTCCGGAATGATATTATCCCCTAAGGAATGAATAAAGAACAAACGGTTGGGGCTGACCGGCCCCCCCAGATAAATCGGTATCTCCGGAAATTCGGCAAACTCCTTGAAAAAAGAGTTTACGATAAGATCCGTTTTTTTATTCAAGACAAATCCCATCGATCCGTGTTCCGTATGCTCTATTAATAATACGACGGAACGTTGGAAATAGGCATCTTGTAAAAAAGGCTCGGCAATCAGAATACTTCCTTGAATAGGAAGGACATCGTTATGTGTTATTTTAAATATATTTTTATAAGATGCCATGATCGTGAATGTTAGGTTGTTACTAATTCACCGACAATATAAGGCGTTTTTTAATAAGAAGCAAATGAAAAGCCCGGGATTCAAGTTAATAAACGTGAATCGACCGGGCTTATTGTTAATTTATGCTTGATGATTTTCCTCGAATAATCTCAGTCTTTCGTCCAGCAAATCATATTGGTGATCTTTTATGAAAGAGGTACAAGCCCGTAGTCCTTGTTGGTTACTGCCTGTGGTACTTAATGATATGGCGCTTACTCCGTAATAAACCAGCTCTTCCATCAATTGTCCGCCTGTCATTCCCGGGTAACCGATCGTGAAATAGAAACCGTCGGCTATCGGTTGGTCCAGATCGTGATCATAAACGATTGTGAAACCATGATCCGTAAAAATCTTCTTTAGTTTCTCCGCACGACGTCCGTATTCTTTCACTTGCGAGACAAAGTCGAACGTACCGTCCGCGGCGGCCTTGAACATGGCGGCTAAGGCGAATTGGGCCGAGTGGCTGGTTCCGGAAGATAGGGCGTATAAGACACGGTGGATATATACCGTACCGAACGTACCGCCTCCATAGCGCTGGGTCAATCCCGGATAGGAGCGATGGTAAAGTTTATTGGAGATCGCTGTCACGCCGATACGCTGCCCGGCATAGCTGAACGCTTTGGAACCGGATATCTGCATGATATAATTATCGGTATAACGGGCTACGCTCGCTTGGTAAGGAGGCTCGAAAGGACATCCGAGGTCCTTGCGGAAATCCATGGCAAAATAGGCGAGGTCCTCTATGACAATCACGTCGTATTTGTTGGCCATCTCGCCGATGATTTTCAACTCCTCGTCGGTGAGGCAGAACCAAGCCGGATTGTTCGGGTTAGAATAGATCATCGCGGCAATATTGCCTTTGGAAAGATGCGCTTCCAAGGCCTCACGCAATCGCTCGCCACGGTATTCGTATACGTCGAACGACTCATATTTATAGCCCATAACGGCTATTTGCTGTTTCTGCACGGGGAATCCGGGGTCGATAAACAAGATGGTGTCTTTTCCCGGCGTACATTGTCCGGCCGTAAGGAAAGAGGCGTATGTGCCCTGCATGGAACCGGTTACGGGTACGCAACACTCCGGGTCTATATCTATATTTATAAACGCCTTGATAAAGCGGGAAGCTTGCTTTTTCACTTCGGGAGTTCCGTTGATGTTCGGGTAGATAGACGCTATACCGTTACGAAGGGCTTCGATCTCAGCGTCTACGCCTACTTGAGCGGCTTTCAAGCCCGGTACGCCCATTTCCATATGGATGAACTCGGTTCCCGTTTCTTGTTCCAATTGCGTGGATATGGCAACTACCTCCCGGATAGTCGCTTTCCCAAAATCGGGAAGTCCAAAGCCATCGATAATCCGTCTGGCTGTCTGATAGTCTACAGGAGTATTTTTCATGCTAGTGTTAATTATATATGGGGGACAAAAGTATGAAATTTATCGATTTGTTCTAATTTTTTCATCCTAAACTATTGCTAATTCAAAAAATCCACCTATCTTTGCACCGCAATTCAACGGAATAGCGATAAAGAATAACATTTTGGTCTGGTAGTTCAGCTGGTTAGAATACATGCCTGTCACGCATGGGGTCGCGGGTTCGAGTCCCGTCCAGACCGCTTTTTATTTCTCCTTCCTCCTCTTCAATATTCCTTTCGTACATATTTTTCAATACGATATCATCCGGCTTGGTGGATTTTATCTGATGGCATGAGGCTGTTAGATTTGGAATGTTTATCTTTGAGACCAATAAAACAGATAGCCTTATGGAGAATCTAATAAAGATCGATATCGTCGATCAATACAACAAGATGTTTGGTTTGGAGACGTTGCACCCTTTGGTGAGCGTGGTAGATTTATCCAAGTCCGAGACATGGCCTACTAATTTCCGGGTTAATTATGGTATATACGGACTTTTCCTGAAAGATACGAAGTGCGGGGATATCCGGTACGGGAGGCAATATTATGATTATCAAGAAGGCACCGTGGTAGGATTCGCTCCCGGGCAGGTGACGGGTATTGAACTTAAGGATGGGACCCGGCCTTTGGCGCATGGGTTGCTTTTCCATCCGGACTTGATCCGTGGTACGGCTTTGGGGCGGGACATCAAGCGTTATTCTTTCTTCTCCTATGAATCGAACGAGGCGTTGCATCTCTCTGAGGAAGAGAAGGGGATCTTCGTGGATTGCCTGAGGAAAATCCAGATCGAGTTGGAGCACTCCATCGACAAGCATAGCAAACGGCTGATCGTGATGAATATCGAGTTGCTGCTCGATTATTGCCTGCGTTTTTATGACCGTCAGTTTACGACCCGTGCGGAGACGAATAAGGATGTGTTGGTGAGGTTCGAACGATTGCTGGATGAATACCTGCAAAGCGATCTGTTAAGACAGGAAGGGCTACCTACTGTACGGTATTTCGCCGAGAAGATTTGTTTGTCCCCAAACTATTTCGGTGATCTGATCAAGAAAGAGACAGGGAAAACTGCCCAAGAAAATATACAAGACCGGATTATTTCCTTAGCGAAAGAATGGATAGTAGGGACAAACAAGACCGTCAGCCAAATCGCTTACGACCTAGGATTCCAATACTCCCAGCATTTCAGTCGCATATTCAAGAAGACCGTGGGGTGTACCCCGAATGAATATCGGAAATCCCAGATGTCGTAATCGGTGTTACGGGCTATTGGATGTATTTTATGACCTTGGCGGGAACACCTCCCACGATGGCATTGTCCGGTACATCTTTAGTAACTACCGAGCCGGCTCCGACTATAGCGTTCTCCCCAATGGTTACGCCGGATAGGATCGTTGCGTTCGAGCCTACCCAGACATTCTTTTTCAGAACGATCGGGGCAGGGTAGGTAGTGCTCCGGTCTTCGGGGGCGAAGCCGTGGTTGAGGGTGGCAAAGACCACGTTATGCCCGATCTGGCAACCGTCGTCCAGTGTCACCCCGCCATGATCTTGAAAATGACAGCAAGCGTTGATGAAAACGTTCTTGCCTACCGTGATATTCTTCCCAAAATCCGTATAGAACGGGGGGAATACACGAAAAGACGGATCGACCGGCTTATTAAACAAGCGGGATAACAGCTCACGGATTTCCTCGGGATCGTGATATGAGCCGTTTAACTCGAATGTCATGCGTCTGGCCTCATCGCTCATCTCGTTCATAAACTGATGGATCTCGTCTCCTTTAAGAGGCTTTCCTGTTTCTACGTACTTCAAGAATTCGTTTAGTGTCATAATTGCTATTTTAATAAGTTCTACTTCTTGGTTTGTTTTATTCCTTTTCGATTGCAACGGCAAAGATCGATGAAATCCGGAGAAACTTTTGTAGATGGATTACAGGAATTATGACCTAAATTACATTCACCGATTCTCCAAGGCCTTATATTTCTCAATCAGTTTCTTGACCGTGACAGCGTCCGAGACCTCTTGCTTATAGGTAGTCGGGTTATAATAGGCCTCGAGGAAACTGTCTGCACCGGACCAGACTGTCTCGATAATTCCTTGGAAATGGCGAGACATTTCCGGATTTGAATGCTGGCGGAAATGGATCATATCATCTACCTGTTGAAGCGCTATCTGAGGTTTACGCCAAGGGCATGTAGCAACGTCGAAGCCTTTCATGGCAAAGTAAACAGCGGTTTGCTCGGCACGCTCATAATGCCAGTCGCAGATAAAAACATCTTTCGGGATCAAGTCGATCGCACGGTAGGTATTGTTCATGCTGGCTTCCCAAGCGCCGATCCCGGTAGTCTTGCCATCGATCAGGCGGTCTCCCCATATCATCAATCGTTTGCCTTGTGAGGCTAAGTGGTTTTGTATTTTAGTGACCTCACCGGCATATAACTCAGCCTTGTCATGTCCGCCGCAACGGGCGCAACTATCATGTCCGATATAAAAGACCTCGTCCATCCCGGCATGGAATAATTGAGTCTCGAAAACATCCGTCAACTCGTCTACTAAAGCGAATACGATTTTATGTACTTCCGGATGAAGCGGGCAGTAACTTTTACAATAAAGCCCGTCTGAGTTGGGCCAACCCGTATAGTTCTTGGTATCCACGTGTGGCGTCTCGTCGAACTCCGGATACTCACGTAATAAAGCGTAGGTAGTCTCAGCCCATGATTGATGCCCCAAGAGATTGATCTGGGGAGCGATACGTATTCCGTTATCCCGGCAAACCTTTACGATCTTTTTCACATCCTCTCGTGTGAGTGGGGTCGGATCCCTCAGTTCTGGATGGGACTCATAGGCATAATTCCAGTCTACCCGTAGAATCAACAAGTTGAAATGACTGGGAGCCAGTTCCTCTTGGACGAACTTCAAGAATAGATCCAACTTCTGCGCGGATGGAGCGGCGATGGCCAAGCCTCGTACGGGCATGATACTATCTAAACGGTTTGTCTCTGATTGGGCGGAAACTTGGGCCGAACCTATGGCCCATATAAGCAAGAATAGTCCGATAATCTTTTTCATATAGCGATATGTTTTAAAGTTTAAATTTTTAATTTGATGTACGCTTTCGAAGATCATCACGCACATCGTGACGGCCCGGAGGATGTCGATGGCTATGTTACGTTGCGTAAAATCTATTGGTTGATCGCTCATAATATATTTAGACTAAAGGTGAATTTAATACAAGACAAATATAATCAATAAGAGACATATCATTACATTTGTGCCTTATAAATATGAATAATAATTAAAAATGATAGACATGATAAGACGATTGATTTATTGGGTTCTCCTGCTTTTTGTTTGTATGGGTGCCCATGCCCAATTCCGGGTGACAGCCCATCAAGAGGGTTGGGACCGGATTCCTCCGCAAGCGCAAAAAGACGGCTTTTGGTTTCAACAATCCGTTTTAGCGAATATGGATGATGACACCGCTATGGAAGAGGTCATGCTTTTCGGGCGGGATAATGGGCATTACCCTACTTTCGACCTGTTTAAGTTTTATTACGTGATCGTGGATAATTATACGAGAGAGATCCAATATATATCGGATGAGATCTATGTGACGGATAAATATGCGCTTACGGTGGAGGATCGCAATAATGACGGGATCTCCGAGTTATATATCGATTATTTCAAGGATGGGAAGTTTACGGTTGATGAGCGAGGATATAATTTGCGAACCACCCGTTGCTACGACCGTATCGAATGGAGCCCCGAGAGTAAAAACATTAAACCCCAACAACCATGAGAAAGTATATCTATTTTATAGCGCTTATCTGTTGCGCCTTATCAGCCTCAACCTCTTACGCCCAGAAAAAGGTGATAAAAACGATGATGATCGCCGGGCAAGATGGCAGTCATTATTGGCGAGGTGCTTGCGAGGCCATGAAGCAGATCTTAGAGAACAATGGAATGTTTAAGGTGGATTTTGTCTTTACCCCGGATTTCGGAGGAGATATAAATACCTTTAAGCCCGATTTCGCTAAATATAACTTGGTTGTTGTTAATTACGGAGGTGAAGTCTGGCCCGAGCCTGTCCAAAAAGCTTTCGAGAACTATGTAGCGGATGGGGGCGGGGTCGTGATTATCCATTCCTCCGTGGTACCTATGGCCGGTTGGAAAGCGTACAACGAGATAATCGGCATGGGAGCTTGGGAGGGTCGGAACGAGAAAGACGGTCCTTACCTGTATTGGAAAGAGGGCAAATATGTATACGATTATACACCCGGTCATGCGGGTTATCATGGCTTGCAGCATGAGACGATCCTAGAGCATCGTGCGCCGGAGCACCCTATTTTGAAAGGTCTGCCTATAAGATGGAAACATTTCAAGGACGAGATTTATACCCGCTTGCGTGGTCCGGTACGGAATGTGGAGATATTGGCTACCGCTTATGAGCGTGGACGCCATGAACCGTTGATGTGGACGGTGAAATGGGGGAAGGGGCGTGTCTTTGTCGATCTGTTGGGGCATTGCGGCAATGACCCGAATATGATTTACTCGATGGAGTGTACGGGTTTTCAGGTAACCTTACTAAGAGGGGCTGAATGGGCAGCCACCGGGGAGGTGACGCAAGAGGTCCCACGGGATTTCCCATTGGAAGATACCTGTACGCTCCGTCCGGAATTCAAGGCTCCTTTCCATGCGACGAATTAAATGCCTTAATAAGATGGTGTCTTACGGCAGAATAATCAATTTGACAAGTTGTAAAGTTAAGTCCCGGAGAATCGATTTTCCCGGGACAAAGTACAGCTCGCTCCTAAATACGCAAGAGAAAATCGGTAATCATCTGTTAAATAGATAGATGTCAAAAAATAGCCTTTCATTCTAGCGAAATTAGTTCATCGTAATTCATATCTTATGGGTTGTTTGGGCTATCTCATAGGGTTACGATGGGGAAATGATAGAGTTATGATGCCTATTCATGACAGTTCATAACCCTATTCATGACTGCTTTCGATGCCCAACGTGACTATTGGCGTTGCCTAACACGACTAGTTGCGTAGGCTTTCATGACCTATCGTGTATAAAAAGCGGCCTTTTTGAGTAAAAAGCGCCATATATAGCTATCCTCTTTCCTCTATTTGGTGGTCTTGCGCAAAAGGCTATGTCACAATATATGCCTTATATCTGTCAAAAAGATCGGATTGGATCTTATTTGTTGACGGTGACCGATTTAAATTTCAGTAAACGTACGCATCTTTTTGATGCTTTCCTCCGAAAAACCACGCAAGCTTATTGGGTGAAACATTGTTGCCCATAATTTCATTTTTTGAGATTTGCAAGCAGTTCTTCAAGATCATCGGTAGAATGTAAGCCTTCGGTAAACTCCGTTTATTAATATAATGAATTGTCCCGTATCTTTATGGCTAAAAAGATTATGGTATATTGGACATTAGACTATTTTAGA
>OBAQ01000519.1_pt1 | contig 35388 bp, 27 predicted proteins | sample 1517821 | NCBI WGS metagenome assembly OBAQ01 (sample SAMN04571705, study PRJEB22368) | human gut metagenome | biome: human gut; material: stool | host: Homo sapiens | place: Luxembourg | collected 2012-09-27
CTACGCCCGCGGCGGACGCAGCACCCGCTCATTTATCAACGAAGGCCTGTGGGACAAGGTGAAGGCCAACATAGAAAAAGGCGACTATGTGCTGATACAGTTTGCCCATAACGACGAGAAGGGCGGCGGCACATACAGCGACGACGGCCGCGGCACCGACCCGTGGGGACACTACAAGGCCAATCTCGAACGGTATGTCGACGAGACTCGCGCCCTGGGTGGTATTCCGGTACTGGTTACCCCCATCGTGAGACGTTACTTTACCAGCGATGGTACGATAAGTGCCAAGGGGTGCCACAACCTGAGTGCATCGCCGGCCGACTCGACCCTCGACTATGTCTTTGTAATGAAACGGGTAGCCGCAGAGAAGAAGGTACCCCTTATCGACCATACGGCCCTGACAAAAGCCTTTATCGAGAAACTGGGGTCAGAAAAGACAACCGCCCTTATCTATGTGCCGACCGACGGCACGCACACCCAAGCCACCGGTGCGGCTCTCTACGCCCAGATGGTAGCTGCCGACCTGAAAAAGCAGGGTATTCTCAAACGGGCCGTACGTCCCGATGCCCCCATCGTTCTGAATCCTGAAACGCTCGATTTCAAGAGTCTGTATGTCGGCGACGAGGCTCGTCTCTGCTTCGACTTCGTGGGGCTGGCCCTTCCCTCCCAGAGCGGCACGGTAACACTCACTGCCCCCGAAGGCATGACGCTTGCCAGCCGTCCCGATGCCCCCAAGCAACGCCAGATAGAGATACCCTATACCGACGGTAAATTGTGGAACCAATGCTTCTACCTCTACTTCACCCCCACCCGGGCCGGTAAGGTGAGCGACCAGGTAACCATCGCCTGCGGAAAGGTAAAGCGCACGATTCCCGTAACGGCCGAATGCAAAGTTGTCAGCAAAGAGACACCGAAAAAAATACGGATTCAGAAACGCACACTGAAAGGGTTGCAGGAAGACTCGCTGGGCCTCACCATTGAGAAAGGCCGTTGGCCGGCCGACATCGACGAGTCGGGTAGCCGCTATGTCGAATATTTTATCAAGGGGCTGAAAAAGAGTTTCACCGTGCGCCAAGTATCTTTCACCCTCACAGGCCGGGTAGCCTACCGTGCCGCCGCCTCGAAAGGAGGAGATTTCTATCCGAGAACCGACCTGGGTGAAAACCAACGGGCAACAGAGGAGACACAAAAAATCGTCCTTCCGGCAAATGTCACCATCAAACCGGGCGAGCGGTTGGGCATGCGCATCTTCCCGTGGAGTACCAAAGCGACTGATTCGCTGCACTTCACCATCGAAGACTTCACTTTGGAAGGCATGGAAATTGAGTAATACGATTCGCTCACGACAAAAAGATTAAAATATGAAAAATATTGTCATCGCATTGTTTCTCGTGTGTCTGTCAAGTGCGAGTATGGCCGATAACATTCCGTTCAGTCACCCGGCAAACCTTTTCGATGCCTCAAACAGTAACACGCTGGGACTTTCCGTGGCACCCGGGAGTGAAACGGTCACGGTCTTTGCTCCCGGCGACGAAACCGACCATTTCAGCAATGGCGTTGTCATGATAGCCTTTAAAGGTGCCTTGTATTGCATGTGGCAAAGTTCACAAACCGACGAAGATGCCGCCGATACATGGGTGGCATACAGCCGCAGTCTCGATGAAGGGAAAACATGGAGCACCCCCATGGTTCTCGCCGAAGATATAGAGAACGGTTACTGCTCCTCGGGAGGTTGGCACGCAACGGCCGACACGCTGGTGGCCTATATCAATACCTGGCCCGATAATCTGACCCCCAAAGGGGGATATACCCGATATGTAACCAGTACCGACGGGATAAATTGGAGTGCTCCCGCTGATGTTACGATGGCCGATGGCTCACGCATTGAAGGTATCTTCGAACAAGATCCTCATGTGCTTCCCAACGGCCGCATCGTGAATGCGACACACAAGCAGCCCGGCCTGAAAGTGATGCCTATCTATACCGACGACCCGCTGGGAGTGAGTGGCTGGAAAGAGGGTGCCTTCTCTTTTACCGACAAAGGCGAACAGTCCCGTGAATTGGAACCGAGCCTATATTGGAAATCCGACGGTACATTGGTCATGATATTCCGCGACCAGAACAGCACCTACCTTAAAATGGCGGCCACCAGTACCGACAATGGTGAAACGTGGAGCAATGCCGTACTGACAGATTTTCCCGATGCCCGCACCAAACAAAGTGCAGGGAATCTTCCCGATGGCACGGCCTATTTTGCCGGCAATCCGGTAAACAACAAAACCCGCATTCCGTTGGTCCTCACGCTGAGCAGAGACGGGAATGTGTTCGACACCGCCTACTTGCTGCGCAGCAACGACGAGATGCCCCCACTACGTTATGAGGGCTCGGCCAAGCGGGCCGGGTATCACTATCCCAAGTCGATGGTATATAATGATTATTTATATGTGGCATACGCTACAAACAAAGAAGATGTGCAATATACACGCGTACCGTTGTCGTCGATTTCCCTCAACGGGAGCGGCGGCATTGCAACTGAGACAACCGATGATGCGGGCGTTTTCCTCTCGGGACATGAACTTTGCATACGGCTTGCCTCGGCGTCGCCTGTGGAAATCGAGGTATATAACGTTTCGGGGCACTGTGTGGCTCGATTCGAAGCCTATGGAAAAGTATCGCGACACGATACCTCGGCTCTTGCAAAAGGCGTGTATGTCGTGCGTGTAATGACAGCACAAAAGCTAACCTCCCACGCCGTTATTATTAAATAATAACGACTATCATCAAACAACAAAAACAGCGCAGAACAATTCTGCGCTGTTTTTGTTGTTTCCTGCCTGCAACTCTTAACATTTAAAAATTGCGAGAACTCAGTTATGATGTTTCATGTCGAGCTTTATCCGTTTCAACTCGTCGAGGGTATAGACCGGAGATTCTACACCGGCAGGGAAAGGCAGGCGGGAGAAGGTCTGAAAATAGAGCAGACAGGCATCTTTCCACCACACGGCATCGTGCAGCTGCACCCGGAGACGTGCCTCAACATGGGCAAAACGCTCGGCATCAATATAAGAAGCTACCGACTGCCAAATACCGGCCAGCTCACGGGCAGAATCAACACCTCGCTGGTAGGTGAGGCAAAGTTCGTCCCACAGCGTACGCTGCGATGCCATGACATGGTTCCACGGGAGGTGATGAAACCAGAGCAGCAACGACTCGGGGCAACGGCCGGCGTCGTTGTAAATAGAGCGCAGCGGCTCGGCATACTGGGAGACGGCATCGCTACCCGCCTGCGTGCGGTCGAAACCTATGCCCGCACTGTCGGCCCGATGATAATACGAGGGGAGCCAGTCGGGACGCATGCCCTTGCGGTAGCCCCACGGTTCGGGCCCGTAATGGTGGCCGAAGGCAAAGAGGTGATGCAGCCCCAACGGCATCATGTAATCGACCACGGCTTCGCGCGAGAGCATCATGGCCCGTTTCAAGGGGACTACACAGCGGTCGTCGTGCGAGAAGGTCTGCCGCAGCCACTCTCCGGCAATCGTCTCGGACGAAAGGGTATCACACCACGCCAGCCGGCCGAAGGCGTACCAGTTGGCCTGGGCAAAATGGTGGCCGCACCAATTGACATCAAGACCAATGTTGGCCACGCCGGCAATCGCCGTATGGGAGAGCGGGAAGGCCGAGCCATCGGTAACACGGGCTACTGTCGAACCGGGTCCGTCGACATAAGTGTCGCTGTCGAGGCACTCCTCATAGAGCGGTGCGAGATAGACCAGGTGATTGGAAAACCCGAGATACTCCTGGGTAATCTGGAATTCGGGCATGACCGGTGTGTGGCGCATGGCACCGAAAAGAGGGCTGAACGGTTCGCGCGGTTGGAAATCGACCGGGCCGTTCTTGACCTGTATGATGACATTATCGCGGAAGAGCGAATCGAGCGGGAGGAACTCGGTATACGCCTGCTTGGCACGGTCAGTCTCGGTGGGGTTATACACAAACGCCCGCCACATGACCACCCCATCGTAGGGAGCCAGCGCATCGGCCAGCATGTTGGCACCGTCGGCATGGGTGCGGCCATAGTCCTGCGGACCGGGCAGACCTTCGGAATTGGCCTTCACCAGAAAACCTCCGAAGTCGGGAATCAGCCTATATATCTCCTTCACCTTGTCGCGCCACCAGCCGGCAACACGGGCGTCGAGCGGGTCGGCCGTAGGAAGGCCGCCGAGAACCATCGGCGAAGAGAAATTGATAGAGAGATATACCTTCATGCCATAAGGGCGCAACAGGTCGGCTATTTGCCGCACCTTATCGAGATGCAGCGAATCGAGTATACGGGGCGAAGCATTCACGTTGTTTAAGACCGTACCGTTGATACCCACCGAAGCGTTGGCCCGGGCATAGGCACGGTACAGGGCGGAACGCAACGTGTCGCCTTCCCACCAGATGGAACGGCCGGCATATCCGCGCTCGACACTGCCGTCGAGATTGTCCCAATGATTGAGCAGACGCAGCTCGTATGAGGGTTTTTCCCGTATATCATACGAAGCAGCCAAACACCCCGATGCGTAATCACGCATAAGTCGATAGACTCCATAGAGGGCGGCACGCTCGCTCCCGCCGGCTACCACACACAGGCTGTCGACAGTGCGCACGATGAACTCCTCCTCGCCGAGGCTCCGCAACTCGGCTTTGGAGATATACCGACGCAAACGACGATCGCCGGCTGTTGACACAAGAGCGTGTTTTACCGGCAGAAGGGCCATCTCGCAACGGGCAATGTCGAGAGTCGAAAGGCCCTCAGACATTTCAGGAGCCGCAGGCAACCACAGACGGCTTCCGTCTTCGGCGGCAAGAGGCAAGACCAACAGGCTCCACAGAAACAGCAGCACACACTTTTTTTTCATACTTCTAAATATATAAGTATCATTGGTTTGAGATTTCTATTTCAAACGGAGATGCTGGCAACCCCTCTTCGTTGTACAGCAACGACTTTCCGGGATTATCGGCCCACGCATAGCGCACCCGCCGAGGCTCGTCGACAGGCAGTTGCAGCGTCACGGTGTCGGCACCGACAGCCAGTACACGGGCCCAGACATACCGGCCGTCCTTTCCCTGCACCGAGAATCCCCGCAGAGAGGCCGTGGAGGCAAGGGGCGCACCGCCGTTGTCGAACCGCAGAATCAGGGTTTCTCCCTCACGACGGGCCTCTTTAATCATCGGCGAGACAACCTCATCGACTCCGTAAGAGAGGCGGAAAAGCTGACGGGCCACCCGGTCGGCCACACTCTTCTTGTCAAGGGGGTGTATATCGTTCCACTCACCGGTACCCAGTGTCACGGCCAGCCCTGTGGCCGGCAGTTCGAGAGAGGCCCGGCGCTGTACTTCACGCATGGCAGCCCAACCGCTCTCCGACGGATAGGAACGTTCGGCCATAAACTCAGGCAGCTGCACAACGACAAAGGGAATGGTATCGCCGCCCAGTAGGGTGCGCCAGCGATGTACCATCAGAGGAAACAACTCGGCATAACGGCGGGTATCGCCCGTGTTCGACTCACCCTGATACCACACCACAGCCCGTACGCCACAAGAGGCGAGCGGAGCCATCATACTGTTGTAGAGTCCCGTAGGCTGCCACACAAAGAATGTTTCGCCTTTCAACGGAGGCATCACGGCACCTCGACGGAAGCGCCACTCAGCGTCGAACGGGAGCCACTTGTCGTCCTGCTCGATACCATAGGGCTTGTCGGCCACAAATGCCGGGGTTCCGCCGTAACTGAGAAGGCGCACCGATACCACGTTGTCGCCGTCGCTACGCAACAGACCGGCCGGAAGGGTATATTTGCGTGGGGGATACTAATAGGAAGTCGTACCTACGAAACGGCCGTTGACAAAAACCGAATCGGCATCGACCAGACAGCCCAGCCGCAAAAGAGAGGTCCGCGCAGTATCAAGGGTCGAAGCATCGAAGTGATAACGCCACCAGGTCGACCCGTTCAGCACGCGGCCATCAGCATCGCGTGCCCAGGTGGGGTCGAAAGGCGAGCAACTCTCCCAGTCCTGTCGTCGGTCGCACAAGCCGCCCAGCGGCCGCAACCGGGGTCTTCACGGTTGAGGGCATCTACCCACACGCGACGGCGCTGACGTTCGCTCTTCACGACCGACTGCACATAGGATTTATCGCGGTTGAGATAGAGGGTGTTCCGTATCGACGGATAGTCGTGCAACGACGCTTCGTCGAGCCACGACTCCACGGCCGAACCACCCACCGCATTGTTGATAATACCCACAGGCACTCCCGTGCGCTCATAGAGCCGGCGAGCCAGGAAATAGCCCAGCGCCGAAAATTGCATGGCCGACTCAGGGGTAAGCGCCACCCAGAGGCAGGACGGCAGGTCGTCTTGCGGACCTTCAAAGGTATAGATGGTGGGTATGCGCAACTGGCGAATGGCCCGATTCTCGTAAGAGGCAACCTCATCGGCAAAGAGGTCGACAACACGCGACACGGGCAGTTCCATGTTTGACTGCCCGGCACAGAGTATCACATCGCCCACCCACACGTCGGTGAGCGTGGTATCGTTGACACGCATTGTAAAAGGTCCGCCGGGCTTTTGGGCCGGGAGGGTTATCTGCCAAAGGCCCTGCGAATCGGTCGTGGCACGGTATTTTTTTCCGCGAAAAGTAAGGGTGATTTTCTCACCTGCCTCACCCCAGCCGTGCAACGTGAGAGGCTGCTCACGCTGCAATACCATGCCCGAGGCGATATGTTGTGGCAGTCGCACCCGCGCCAGGCCGTCGTTCAGACCAAACGTCAAGGCGCAAAGCGTAATTATCGTAAAAAGAAGAAGTTTTTTCATGGTATAATTTTTTAAGGACTTATTCAACAAATATACAGAAAATCAAGCACAACAACAAAAGCTGAGAGGATTGTTTCTCCCACACCGACAACACACGGGCACTCGCTATATTCCATGAATATAGCCGGCCTCCACGACAAATATCTGAGAAAATTATTTTCGACGCTCGACTTCACGTCGATACCAGCTCAGAGAGAAAAGCCGCCCGACATATTGCCCTGCCCTATCAACAGACAGCAGGCCCCGTGACCCACACCACAGACACCCGACGGCCATCGTGCCATCAGCAGCCGCTTGCCGGCAACAGCACACCGTTGCTGCAATGAAGCCGGTGGCTACTCCTCGTCGTCGTCGAAAAGAAGGTCGCGACAGGCGTCGCCGCAGAGCGTACGCATCTCGCGGTATTCGTTCCACTCGGCATCTTTTTCGGTATAGATGGTAATGGGCAGCTGTTCAAACGGGGCCAAAGCCTGATTGAGCCGCTCGCCGAAAGCCGGGATATTACGGGTATAGAAAACCCAGGTGCGGGCGCCGTCGCCCGTGTAGATACCGGTGAGAATGGCCAGTTTGTCTTTCTCCATAGCCTTGCGCAGAGCCTCCTGCGGAGCCTCCATACGCATCGACTCTTCCTCGGTGGGCATGCCCTGTGCATCGGATTCATAGGGCCAGGTTATCTCTACGCGCTCGCGCAACTTGCCCGACTCCATAAAGGCATCGACCTCATCGCGGCCACTCACAAACATCACAGCCCCGTTGTCGCTCTCGGTCACCGTCGTAAACCAGTTATCAGATAGTTTCATAGCAAAATATTCTTTTTTCAGCCAGGCAGTCTGTCGCACCCGGGCAGTACCCGCAGATACCCACCCGCGCCACCAAACAGCCCTCCCCGACAAAGATAGTGAAAGGCGAGCGCAGAGGCAAGGAGAAAACAAAGTTTTCGCCCGTTGACTATGCCGAGCCGAATCCTGTCTTCTGAAAAGATAGTGAAAGGCGAGCGCAGAGCGAGGACGAAAACATTTCTTTTTTTGCCTGAGCAAAAGCGACATACAACAGAAGACAAAAAATCTCTGCAAAGAACTCTATCGAATATCAGAGCAACCCCAGCAGGCGGAGTATCGTGGGGGTGAGCAAGGCGGTAAAGATACCGTTGAGGGTGAGACCGAGACTGGCATAGGCGCCATACTTGCCGCTAACCTCCATAGCCGCCGAGGTTCCCACGGCGTGGGAGGCGGTCCCCATGGAGAGCCCCTGTGCGATGGGACTCTTGACATGGCCAATCGACAACACCTTGAAGCCGAATATCGCCCCGAAGATGCCCACACACACCACCACGGCGGCCGTGAGCGAGGGTATGCCGCCGACGGCCTGCGTCACCTCCATGGCGATGGGGGTGGTTACCGACTTCGACGCCAGCGACACGATGACCTCCTGCGTGGCACCCAACAGCTTGGCCACCAGCACCACCGAGACGATACCCACGAGGCAGCCCACCAACTCGGAGATGATGATGGGCAGGAGCTGTTTCTTAATGGTTTCGAGTTGCAGGTAAAGGGGTACGCCGAGGGCCACAACAGCGGGTTTGAGCCAAAACTCGATGAGGTACCCGCCCTCCTGATAGGTGTCGTAACTGATGCCGGTGAAGCGCAGAAAGACGATGAGCAGGGCGATGGTTATCAAGATGGGATTGAGCAAGACAAATCCTGTTTTCTTCTGTAATACTTTGGCTCCGAAAAAGAATACAAAGGTAAGCGCAAGCAGAAAGAATTTATTTTCTAAGAAGTCCATTGGTTTTACGGGTTATTTGGTGAGACCATCCGGTAACGACCAGCACCAATATGGTGCTGACTACCGTTGCAATGACGATGGGCCAGAACTGGGCAGCTATCACGTCGAAATAGAGCATGAGCGCCACTCCCGGTGGAACAAAAAAGAATCCCAAATTGGCAACCAGAAAATCGGCCAGGCCGCGCACCCAATGCAACTTGACCCAGCCCAGTTTAAGAAACAACGTGAGCAACAACATTCCGATGATGCTCGACGGGAGCTTCACCCCGGTGAGATAGACAACCAGTTCACCTAAGGCCAAGCAACCGAACAGAATAGCACATTGCCGTACCATATTGCATACCTATTGAAAAATTCGGCGCAAAGGTACAATTTTTAAGAAGTATGTTATTCCTTCTTATCCAAAAAATACGAAAAAAACTTCTTGGGGAAACGAAAGTTTTTCGTTACTTTTGTCAACGGTTTAGCCGTTCCAAAGACGGGGACACCATCTTATTTACTCATGCACAGAATCGTCATCATGGCAAGAATCACTCCCGAGGAGTTTAATCTCTTTTTACTCATAATGAGCGGCATAGCCGCCATCGTTTTTGTAGCGCTCTATTTTCTGAAAGCCGGATATGGTATGTTCAGAGACAGCCGCTGGGGCATCTCGCTCAACAACAAGGTGGCCTGGGTGCTGATGGAAGCTCCGGTATTCATCGTCATGGCCCTGTTGTGGTGGGGGTCGGAACGGCGGTTTGAAGCGGCACCGCTCATCATCTTCCTGCTTTTCGAGCTGCACTATTTCCAGCGGTCGTTTGTCTTTCCCTTCCTCATGAAAGGGAAAAGCCGCATGCCGGTGAGCATCATGCTCATGGGGGTGGTTTTCAACGTACTGAACGGATTCATGCAGGGCGAATGGCTCTTTTACCTCGCCCCGGCCGACCGCTACACGACCGGCTGGCTCACCTCGCCGGCATTCATCATCGGCACCCTCATATTCCTAGCGGGCATGGCCATCAACTGGCACTCCGACAACGTAATACGCCACTTGCGCAAGCCGGGCGACACCCGCCACTACCTGCCACAGAAAGGGCTCTACCGGTATGTAACCTCGGCCAACTACTTCGGCGAACTGGTCGAGTGGACAGGCTTTGCCATTCTCACCTGGTCGGCCGCCGGAGCGGTGTTTGCCTGGTGGACATTTGCCAATCTCGTGCCCCGCGCCAACGCCATCTACCACCGCTATCAGGAAGAATTCGGCCCGCAGATGGGACGCCGCAAACGCATCTTCCCCTTCCTTTACTAATCTTGTAAAAACATCGACATATCATGGATTCCAAACTCTTTACCCCGATAACCTTCGGACCGCTCACCCTGCGCAACCGCACCATACGCTCGGCCGCCTTTGAAAGCATGTGCCCCGGTAACAAACCCTCGCAAATGCTGCACGACTACCACAAATCGGTGGCCGACGGCGGCGTGGGCATGACCACCATCGCCTATGCGGCCGTGTGCCAAAGCGGACTGTCATTTGACCGCCAGTTGTGGATGCGCCCCGAAATCGTTCCGGGGCTGAAAGAAATCATACACCGTTCGGGTGCCGCCGTATCGATACAGTTGGGCCACTGCGGCAACATGTCGCACAAGAAAATATGTGGCGTTACCCCGGTCTCGGCATCGAGCGGATTCAACATCTACTCACCCACCCTCGTACGCGGGCTGCACAAACGGGAACTGCCCGAGATGGCCAAGAACTTCGGCCGCGCCGTGAGCCTGGCCCGTGAGGCCGGCTTCGACGCCGTAGAGATACACGCCGGGCACGGCTACCTCATCAGCCAGTTTCTCTCGCCCTACACCAACCATCGCAAAGACGAATACGGCGGCTCGCTCGAAAACCGCATGCGCTTCATGGACATGTGCATGGACGAGGTGATGAAAGCCGCCGGGAACGACCTCGCCGTCTTCGTAAAGATGAACATGCGCGACGGTTTCAAAGGGGGCATGGAAATCGACGAGACCCTGCAAGTAGCCCGCCGGCTGGAACAGTCGGGCGCCCACGCCCTGGTACTGAGCGGCGGCTTTGTGAGTCGCGCGCCCATGTATGTGATGCGTGGAGCCATGCCTATCAAGACGATGACCTACTACATGGACTGCTGGTGGCTGAAATACGGCGTCAAAATGTTTGGTCGCATGATGGTGCCCCCCGTACCGTTCAAAGAGGCCTACTTCCTCGACGATGCACTCAAATTCAGAAAAGAGTTGCACATACCGCTGGTCTATGTGGGAGGACTCATATCACGAAAAAAAATCGACGAGGTACTCGACTGCGGCTTCGAGGCCGTGCAGATGGGTCGCGCCCTGCTCAACGAACCCGACTTCGTGAACCGCATGGCCCGCGAAGAGAATGCCTGCAACAATTGCGGACACAGCAATTACTGCATCGCCCGCATGTACACGCTCGAAATGGCCTGCCACCACAAGGTCGAAGGCCTTCCCGCCTGTCTGCAAAAAGAAATCAAGAAGCTGGAATTCAAATAAAAAACAGTCGGACAGATGAGCCGGTAAAAAGAGAAACAAGCCGATTTTCTTTTTACCGGCAATTATTTTTGTACCTTTGCGACGACAGAAAACAGATGGGAGCCGCAGAAACACGCTCGGCACCCCTACAAAAAAATTCATATAACACCTCCATCATAACCCATGACGCAACAATCGTCAACCACCAAAAACCTGGCCGTCATCACCGGAGCCGACGGAGGCATGGGACGTGAAATCACCCTGGCCGTAGCCAGAGCGGGCTATCGGGTTGTCATGGTATGCTTCAACCCCGAAAAAGCCGAGCCCGTGCGCTGCTCAATCATCGAACAGAGCGGAAACAAAGCCATCGAAATTATGCAGGTCGACCTCTGTTCTCTGGCCTCGGTAAACCGCCTGGCCGAAGAGTTGCTACAACGCAATGTCGCCATAGACCTGCTCATGAACAATGCCGGCACCCTCGACCCCCGACACATCGAGACCACTGACGGTCTGGCCCGCACGACCAGTGTCAACTACGTTGCCCCCTACCTGCTCACCCGCAAACTGCTCCCGCTCATGCACCGCGGAAGCCGCATCGTCAACATGGTATCGTGCACCTATGCCATAGGCCGCATCGACCTGCCCGACTTTTTCACCCGTGGACGGAAAGGCTCATTCTGGCGCATTCCCATATACAGCAATACCAAACTGGCCCTCACCCTGTTCACCCTCGAACTGGCCGACCGGCTCAAAGAGCAAGGCATCGCCGTAAACGCCTCCGACCCCGGTATCGTGTCGACCAACATCATCAAGATGCACAACCCGGTCATCGACACCCTGTGCGACCTCTTTTTCAGGCCCTTCATCCGCACCCCCCGGCAGGGAGCCGCCACGGCCATCGACCTGCTACTATCGCCCGAAGCCGAAGGCCGCACAGGCACATTCAACGCCAGTTGCCGGGTAAAGCCCCTCTCGTCGAGATATACCGCCCACCCCATGCGGCGTATTCTGTGGGACGAGACCGAAAAAATCGTCAAGGAATATATATCCTGAAAAAACATCAGCCTATTCATTACCGATAATACGCACTAAAAAACGAAACCTTATGAAGTTAAGAAAAAGATTGGCAACCCTACTGGCCGCCACACTCGCTCTCTCACCGGCCATGGCCGATGAAGGCATGTGGCTTCTGCCCTTTCTCAAACAGCAAAACAGCGAACAACTGAAAAAAGCCGGACTGCTCATCGACGTCGACGACATCTACAATTCCGACAGCACCTCGATGAAAGACGCCGTAGTCATCTTCGGCGGCGGCTGCACCGGCGAAATCATCTCCTCCGAAGGACTTATTCTCACCAACCACCACTGCGGTTACGACGCCATACAGCAACACAGTACCGTCGAACACGACTACCTCACCGACGGTTTCTGGGCCATGAGCAAAAAAGAAGAGCTGCCCACACCGGGACTGCAAGTGCGGTTTATCGAGAAGATTGTAGAGGTAACCGACTCCATCGACAAGGCCGTAGAAGAGTCGGGCGACGAGATGAACGCTTACAGCACCCTCTTCCTCAACAAGCAGGCCCGCAAACTGGCCGGAGAGGAATTCCTGGCCGAAAACCCCTTCACCGAAGTGGTTATCAAACCGTTCTACGGCGGCAACCGCTACTTCATGTTTACCATCACCGTCTACAACGACGTGCGCATGGTAGGGGCACCTCCCTCGTCGATTGGTAAATTCGGTGCCGACACCGACAACTGGATGTGGCCGCGCCACACGGGCGACTTCTCGCTGTTCCGCGTCTACACCTCGCCCGACGGCAAACCGGCCGAATACAGCGCCGACAACGTGCCGATGAAACCCAAACGCTACTTCAACATCTCGCTCAAAGGGGTAACCGAGAACGACTACACCATGATCATGGGCTTCCCCGGAACGACAAACCGCTACTATACCTCGTGGGAAATCGAAGACATGCGCGACGTCGTGAATGCCACCCGCATCTATATGCGTGGAGTGCGTCAGGCCGAGATGCTCGACGAGATGCTGGCCGACCCCGCCGTGCGCATACAGTACGCCAGCAAATATGCCCGTTCGAGCAACTATCACAAAAACGCCATTGGCATGAACCGCGGCATCGACAAGCTGAACGTCATCGGTGAAAAACAAAACGAAGAAGAGGCGCTGCGTCAATGGGCCCGGGCCAACAACCACCCCGAATACATCGCTTCGCTCGACAGCATCGAGGCTATCATGAAAGAGCTCTCGCCGGTGAACCTGTCCTACTACCAACTGCTCGAAGGCATCGCCATCGCCGTCGAATTCACGCAAGTACCTCCTACGGCCGCCCTCATAAAAGCGCTGAAAGAGAAAAACCAGCCGCGTGTCGACTCCCTGATGACGATACTGAAAGAAAACTACGCCAAATTTGCCGACAAAGACTACAACGCACAAGTCGACCGCCGTGTGGCCAAAGCCATGCTGAAAGCTTACCGCGACGCTGTGCCCGAAGGTAAACGCATCGCCATCTTCGACCTTATCGACAAGAAATTCAAGGGCGATATCGACCGTTACGTCGACGCCGCTTTCGAGAAATCGGTATTCGCCAGCCAGGCCAACTTCGACAAATTCTGCAAAAAGCCCTCGGCCAAGGCTCTCGAAAACGACCTCATGATAGCCCTGCGCAACTCCTACATCGAGAAGTCACTCGAACTGGCCGCCGAGCGTAAACCGCTGAACGACAGACTTACCAGAGCCAAAAAGATTTATATCAAAGGTCTGCTCGACATGGCCGGTGATGCCCCCACCTACCCCGATGCCAACTTTACCATACGCCTTACCTATGGTAACGTACTGCCCTACTCCCCGGCCGACGGTGTAGACTACCGCTACTATACCACCCAGCGCGGTATCCTCGAAAAAGAAGATCCCGACAACTGGGAGTTTGTGGTACCGGCCAAGCTCAAAGAGCTTATCCTCAAAAAAGACTTCGGCGAGTATGCCATGGCCAACGGCGACCTGCCCTGCTGCTTCCTGAGCAACAACGACATCACCGGTGGTAACTCGGGCAGCCCCGTCATCAACGCCAAGGGTGAACTCATCGGCGCCGCCTTCGACGGCAACTGGGAAGCCATGAGCGGCGACATCGTCTTTGAGAAAGACCTGCAACGCTGCATCAACGTCGACATTCGGTACATACTCTTCATCATCGACAAATATGCCGGTGCCAAGAACCTCATTGAAGAAATGACCATCATACGCGAATAAGCGCCACGCTCCCCGATAACAGGAAGGGCCGAATCCTTTGTGGATTCGGCCCTTCTTTTCTCGTTGGCAAAAAATAATGACTATCCCCGGCTCGATGCCTGCCCGACAAAACGGCAGAAACGTTCGAGGCCATCGAGCAGACGGCTGCGCGGGCAAGCAATATTCCACCGCATGAAACCCTCGCCCTCGGCACCGTACATTGTGCCGGCATTGAGCCACAGACCCACTTCGTCGATAAGCTGCTGTTCCAACTGGGCAGATGGCACGCCGAGTACACGGCAATCCTGCCATTCAAGATATGTACCTTCGAGACGGGTCAACGGAAACTGCGGCAGATGACGGGCACAAAATTCCCGCATGAACGTATCGTTCTCTTTCAGATACACCAGCAGTTGCGACAACCACTCCTCCCCCTCGCGATAAGCCGCAATAAGAGCCTCCACGCCGAAGGGGTTGACATCGCACACTTCGTTGATATTGATGGCCCGGTCGATGCGCGCACGCACCGCAGCATCGGGTGCCACGATATTGGCAATCTGCAAGCCTGCGATGTTGAATGCCTTGCTGGGTGAATTACAGGTTACGGAGCAGGCCTCAAACTCGGGCGAGAGAGATGCAAAGGGGGTATAGGCATATCCCGGAAACACCAGCTCGCAATGAATTTCATCGGCCACGACGGTAACGCCGTTACGCATACATATCTCTCCCATGCGACGAAGCTCGTCGCGTGTCCACACCCGTCCGCCAGGGTTGTGCGGGTTGCAGAGAAGGAAGAGTTTCACCCGGGGGTCGGCAGCTTTCTTCTCAAAATCGTCGAAGTCGGCGGTATAGGTTCCGTCGGCATAGAGCAGCGGCGAAGCTACTGTTTCACAACCATTGTTGCGTATCGACGAGAAAAAGCAATTATAGACAGGCGTCTGCACCAGTACCCGGTCGCCGGGAACGGTCAGCGCTTTGATAATGGCCGACACGGCCGGTACAACCCCCGAGGTGTAGATGACCCAGTCGCGTCGGATAGACCAGCCGTGCCGCCGGTCGAACCACTGTATAAGCGCATCGTAATACGCATCGGGCACACGCGTATATCCGAAAATACCATGTTCCACCCGACGACGCAAAGCAGCCACGACCGGCTCGGCCGTGCGAAAATCCATATCGGCTACCCACATGGGCAATACATCTTCGCGAGGCGACGAGTCCCATTTGTAAGAGCCTGTCGCCCGGCGGGGTATCACTTCATCGAAATCATATTTCATACACAATCGTTTTTATTCTTCACCAAACACCTTTATCCGGCAATCGGCCGGAGCCTTTATATTTTCGTCGAGAATAATCTCTCCGTAACTCTGAGCCACGATGCAGCCGCTCCGCGGATTCTTTACACTGTGTACCGGACTGTTGATGGTGGCATGAACGGTACTGTACTCAAAAGCCAAGTCGGCATCGGGCGCAAAAATACAATTTTCCAACACCAAATCTTGTGCATAACAGAGGGGTTGCGTGCCCGATATCTTACAGTTGACCAATCGCAGATTGTGTGAATGCCAGCCCAGATACTCACCGTCTATCTCGGAGTCGTATACCGTAACATTCTCGGAATTCCAAAAAGCATCTTTCGAATCGATGACAGCACGGCGTATCTCTACATTGCGACAATACTGGAACGAATAGTTTCCTTGCTGACGATAATCCTCAATGTGTATATTCTCGCTGTGCATGAAAAGATAGTCGGCCTCTTTCACTTCGACATTCTTCAAAACAACATTACGACAATACCAGAGGGTCTCGGCCGCATGCGGCAACTGAACATTTTCGAGATGAATATCGTCCATCTCACGGAACATCTTCGGTGCCTCAACCAGCGTATCGCTCATTTGGAGATGACGCGAATACCACAAGGCGGCACGCGCCCCTTCGGTAAATAGGCAATGACGCACGACAAAACCGTCGTTGTGCCAGAAAGGATATTTTCCTTCGAAACGACAATTTACGGCTTCTACGCGGGCACACTCCTTCAAAGCCGACTCACCGGCATGAATCGTTACATTTTCGAGATAAAGGTCTTGCGATGCAAACAAAGGGCGCTCGCCACCAAATTCGGCATTTTTTATCTGTTTCATAGACAAGAAGATTTTTATACGGTACTTTTTTACGTTACAAAAATAGACAATGCAGCAGGCAAATGCTGTATACAGATTCCCGTTTTACAAACCCGGAATATGGTCTTTACAGACGGCCTATCCAGCGGCCCCACTTCATGCGGGCCAGGAATATCAACCCTCTGAAACACAACTCTACGCACATGGCTATCCACACACCCCGCAGCCCCAAGGTAGGAGCCAGCAACGCGGCCAGTGTGAGCCGCACCGCCCAGATGCTCACCAGATTCATCGAGGCGGGTATAAGCGTATCGCCGGCCCCGACAAAGACACCGTAGGAGACAATGGCCGCCGCAAACATAGGCTCGGCAAAGGCCTCGATGCGCAACACCGAAACCGCCAGAGAAACGACCTCGGCATCGGGTGTCATGATACCTATCATGAACGGAGCCGCCAGGTACATGACTGCCCCCATCACCGTCATGACGGCCATACCCATAATGACCGTAATGCGGGCAAACCGACGGGCCAAGTCGAGACGACGGGCCCCGAGGCTCTGCCCCACCAGTGTCGTAGCGGCATCGGCTATTCCGTATCCGGGCATATAGCAAAGGCTCTCGGCCGTAATGGCGAAAGAGTTGGCGGCGATGGCATAGATTCCCAACGGAGCGACAATGACGGTCGACATGATTTGCGCACCACACATCACAAACCGCTCACCACCCATAGGGGCGCCGATGCGCAGGGCCCGGCGCAGGCAAGTGCGGTCGAATACCAGTTTCTCCCTTCGCCGCCACAAACGCAGTTCGGGCGAGCGGAAACAGAGAAAATACAACATGAGCAGCGCGGTAACGGCCATGGCAAGCGCCGTGCCCAGCGCCGCACCTTTCACCCCCAGCCCGGCTCCGGGCAGGAGAATATCGTATCGGCCTATCTCATATTCCCAGGTCGGAAATATCAAGAAGAGATTGAACACGACATCGAGGAGACACATCAGCACATTCAGGATGCTCGGCACCGACACATTGCCACTGCACCGCAACATACTGCCGGCCAGCATATTGAGTTGGAGAAACGGCAACGAGAGTGCATATATGAGAAAATAGGTGGAGGCATCGGAGAGAATGGCCTCATCGCCCCCAAGCCAACGGGGCAGGGCATGGCTGATGCTGCCCCCTACCGTCGCCAACAGGAGCGCGAAAACCGACGACAGAACAAGGGCCTGACGCAAAACGGCACGGGCGCCACAGTCGTCTTTGGCCCCGAGCAGATGGGCCACCTGCACGGCAAATCCGGCCGCCACCGAACTGCACAACCCCATAAAGAGCCACGTCGTCGTCGACACAAGTCCGATGGAGGCTGCGGCATTCGCTCCCAGGCTACCCACCATCGAGGCATCGATATACTGCATGACGACCGACGAAATCTGCGCAAAAATCGAGGGCAGACTCAACTGAGCCGCCAAATAAATCTGCTGGCGTACCGTCATGGGACGACCGCTGCGCACAAACTGCAACAAATCTTTTCTTTGCTGGTGCATAGAGTGTGTATTCCCGGGAAGGGCCGGTTTTTTCTTCGAGGACACAAAATTACGCAATTCGGGCCGACCTCTCTCCTGCCGCAATAAAATTTAACGAACCGCCCGATACCGCTCCGGAATCGGTAAGATGTAAGCCGGGCGAGCACAATGCCCGACCGGAAGAACGCACCTCGGAGAACGCCTCAATTCTCCTCGCGGAAACGATTGGGCGTACAACCTATGCGTTTTTTGAACAGCCGGCTGAAATGCTGGGGATAGAGAAAGCCCAGCGCATAGGCAATCTCACTGATGCTCTGCCTGCCGCCGAGCAACATCTTCTTGGAGAGATCGATGATTTTATCCTGTATATACTCCTGCGCCGTGCGACCGGTCTCTTTTTTCACCAGGTCGCCGAAATAGCCGGGCGAGAGAAAAACCTTGTCGGCAAAATATTTCACCGTGGGCAATCCGTTTTTGGCCGGCTCGCCCTGACGGAAATAGTCGTCGAGATAGTGCTCGAATTTTTCGAGAATATCGCTGTTCACTTTTTCGCGTGTGATGAACTGCCTGTCGTAAAACCGCAGACAATAATCGAGCAACAATTCGATATTGACCGAGAGTAACTCCTTGCTGTGACTGTCGACCGGATATTCCAACTCGGCCTGTATCTTGTGCAGACAATCCATGACAATGGCATGCTCCGACTCCGACAGATGCAACGCTTCGTTCTGCGCATAAGAGAAGAACGTGTACCGATTGATTTTCCGGCCCAGGTCGGTACCATAAATAAGGTCGGGGTGGAATATAAGCCCGTAGACCTGCGGTCGCACTTCGTCTTCTTCACTGTCGACACCAATCAGCTGACCGGGAGCAAAACTCACAATCGTTCCCTCCTGATAGTCGTAATAGCGACGTCCGTACTTCAACGTACAACCTGTTCCGTATTTCAGAAAGAGGGCATAGACACCGTAGTTCATCTTCACATGATTCACCACCTGTGTAGACTTTGTCAGGTCTACCACCGTAACCAACGGGTGCCAGGTAGGCAATCCATAGAGCTTGTTGTAAGCATCGATGCTGTCGAGCTGTATGATGGGATTGTCCATATCTCCGTTTTTTTTGAGTTGAACAAAGATAGGAATATTCATAACACGCTGAAACAGAAACCGGGCAGAATCAGCAATCGGGGTTGTTCATACCACAATCCATATACAAGCCGGGCACTCGGTATCACCTAATTTTGTACCGGAACTTAAAAGAAAATCATACATGGATGTTTTTGAACGAATGAGGGCGGGCGAACTCATACTCGAAAGCGACCCCGACTATCCCATCTTGCAGAAGGCTTTTGAAAAAGGTATGCAACTCGTAGAGACACTGAACGGGTCGTACCATACCGATGCCGAGATACGCGACATACTCTCGCAACTCACCGGGAAACCCGTCGACCCAAGCGTGAGAATGTTCCTGCCGTTTTACACTGTATTCGGACAGTTTACGACTTTCGGGAAAAATGTATTCATCAACTCGGGATGCACGTTTCTCGACCGCGGAGGCATTACGCTGGAAGACGATGTGTTTATCGGGCCCAAGGTATGTGTCATCACCGAAAACCACCCCGAAGAGCCACATTTGCGGCACAATGTCTACACACGCCCTGTGGTCATAAAATGCAATGCGTGGATAGGTGCCGGCGCTGTCATACTGCCGGGCGTTACGGTAGGCGAGAATGCCATCGTTGGAGCCGGCTCGGTCGTAACGCGAGATGTACCCGATAATGTGATTGTTGCCGGAAACCCGGCCCGATTTATCCGTAACATAAAACTATAATTGCCATGAAAAACCGACTCTCCATTCTGTTGCTCGTCGTATGTCTGTCGGCAGGCACCATCGCCTGCTCGACCGACGAGCCCCCCATGCCCTCGGATACCCCGACACAGACAACGCCAACTCCTGCTCCTGATGAGGACAACGGCAACGAAGGTTCGACGGGAGACACCGATGCCGAAAACCCCGAAGAGAATGACAACAATGAAAATGACAACCCAACCGAAACCAATATGATACACGTAAAAATAGGCAATGCCACTTTTACCGCCACGCTCGAAAACAATCCTACCGCCACCGCACTCAAAGCGCTGCTTCCGATGACGGTTGTAATGGAAGAACACGCCGGCAATGAGAAGTTTTACTACCTGCCACAAAGCCTGCCCACCAACTCCTACCGCCCCGGCACAATCAATACCGGCGACATCATGCTGTGGGGCAGCGACTGTCTGGTGGTATTCTATGAGACCTTTTCAAGCTCATACAGCTATACACGCATAGGCCGCATCGACAACCCGTCGGGGCTGGCCGCCGCCGTGGGCAGAGGCAACGTGTCGGTTACGCTCGAATAGCTCTGTTCCATCACCCCCGGTATCCAAGACGAGCCCCGGTCGTTTCGTAAAACGACCGGGGCTCGTCTCTTTCGTTATCTCTTCGCCGGCAAGCCGGACAGCATTACAGCCGGCATCGGGTGGCATGAGAGCAGTCTGTATCTTATTCGCCTTTCTCGGGTGCCGGAGCATCGCCCGAACTGGGACGACGGCGGCGATGGTTACGACGGCGCGACTTCTTGGGAGCTGCATCGCTACCCGCCGAAGGCGCGGGCATGGTAGAGGCATCGGACGACTGAACGGGCCGGGCAGCAGACTCTGCATCGGGGCGTTGACGACGTTTCTCTCCTCTTTCCGGCCGACCTTGCCGGACAGCCTGTCCCGATGCCGAACCTCCCCCCTTACGGGAGCGGGAACGGCTGCGCCCATCTTTGCGCGAAGAGCGACGGTCGAGCGAGAGTATGTCGTACTCGGGTGCTTCGCCCAGCCCCTCGGGCAGCGGTGCCTTGGGAATTTCGCGTTCGAGGAATTTCTCTATACGGTAAAAACGGTCCTGATCGTCGACCGAAACAAAAGTGATGGCCTCGCCCTCGGCATTGGCACGGGCAGTACGGCCGATGCGGTGAATATAGTCTTCGGGGTCGTGCGGCACATCATAGTTGATAACCAGTACAATGTCGGTAATGTCGATACCCCGCGACACAATATCGGTAGCCACCAGAATATCAACCTTGCCGTTCTTATAATCGAGCATCACCTCCTCGCGCTGAGGCTGGTCGAGGTCGGAGTGCATGGCCCGGGCATTGTAATGCCGGCGGCAAAGTGCCGTGGTGAGCTGTTTCACTTTGAGTTTCGACGAAGAGAAGATAATGGTCTTGCCCTTCACCCCTTTGGCAAAAATATCGTTGATGATGCCCATCTTCTGCGGTTCGTAGCAGATGTAGGCCGACTGACGTATCGACTCATTGGGCTTGGAAATGGCGATGTTCACCTCGGCCGGTTCGTGCAGAATCTGCCGGGCCAGCTGGCGTATCTTGGGCGGCATGGTGGCCGAGAAGAGAAGCGTCTGACGCCCCTCTTTGGGCAAGAACGAACATATCTGCATGATGTCGTCGTAGAAACCCATATCGAGCATGCGGTCGGCCTCATCGAGTACCAGATATTCCACACCGGAGAGATCGGCCTTGGTGTTGAGCAGATGCGATATGAGACGGCCGGGTGTGGCAATCATCACATCGGCTCCCATTTGAAGGCCACGCTTCTGCTGGTCCCACTGGGCACCGTCGCCTCCGCCGGCCACGACAAATGTCGAAATGGGCAGAAAATAGGAAAAACCCTCAAATTGCATATCGATCTGCTGCGCCAACTCCCGTGTAGGGGCAATGACGATGGCCCGTACGCAATCGCGCGACGAGGGGCGGCGGGTAAGCAGGTTGAGCAGGGGTAATATATAGGCAGCCGTCTTTCCAGTACCGGTCTGGGCACAAGCAATCAGGTCTTTCCCTTCGAGAACGACGGGAATAGTAGCCTCCTGCACGGGAGTAGCCTCCTTGAAATTCATTGCTTCAAGACCTTCCAGCACATCGGGTTCGAGATTTAAATCCTCAAATTTCATATTCTTTCATTTTTTCAAGGGACAAAGATAGTGAAAGGCGAGCGCAGAGGCAAGGAGAAAACAAAGTTTTCGCCCTTTGACCATGCCGAGCCGAATCCTATCTTCTAAAAAGATAGTGAAAGGCGAGTGCAGAGGCAAACAAGGGGAAAATAAGTCTTTTCACCTCTAACTCTATCGAAATATCATTTGTTTGTTTAGAAAAGGAGGTTTAAAAGTAAAAGTAAAACGGTCGATACAAAAAGATATTTCTGTTGATATCATTTGTCGTTCGCACAAAATTTTATAAATTTGGGGATAGTTCATTCTTCATACCATGAGACACCAAGCCACAGCACTCAGAAACAGCGCATTTTCCAAGATACAAGCCGCTCTCCGATTCAAACGTTTCCTTGTTTTAATCATTCTTGCCCAACCGCTCTCCCTTCTCAAAGCCAAAGAGGCTCCGGGGCAAAGCACTCTGCTGAAAGAGAGTACTTATGCACTCTTACGTGAAGATGCGGCCCCGACAGCAACGGTCACCGAGTTCCGAGAGAGGCAGGCATCCGTTACGGAATTGATCTGCTCCGAAACCGCAGCCCTGTTGAAAGAAGATAAAAAGAGAGACAAAACAGAGTCAAAAAAAATACGACAAGCCAACAAGTACCTCCGGGCCGCCAAGAGAGGTGATGCTGATGCGCAATACAATCTCGGTGTATGTTACGCAACAGGGGCTGGCGTTACGCAAGATTATGAACAAGCCGTCTACTGGTATCGCAAAGCTGCAGAGCAAAGTCATGCTGCTGCACAACTCAATCTCGGTATATGCTATGGCAACGGAGAAGGTGTCGCCCAAGATCTTACGCAGGCCATCGATTGCAACCGCAAAGCCGCCGAACAAGGATATGCCAAAGCTCAATACTACCTCGGAACATGCTATTTTTATGGAGATGGTGTAATACAAGATTACACGCAAGCCGTCTACTGGTTCCGCAAAGCCACCGAACAAGAGAATGTCGATGCTCAATACATTCTCGGCATATGTTATACAACCGGACAAGGAGTTTCCAAAGATGATGTACAAGCTGTTGATTGGTATCGCAAAGCGGCTGAACAAGGGAATGCCGATGCCCAATACATTCTCGGCGTGTGTTATGCAAACGGACAAGGAGTTTCCAAAGATGATGTACAAGCTGTTGATTGGTATCGCAAAGCGGCTGAACAAGGATATGCCGATGCTCAATTCTCCCTCGGCGTGTGTTATGCAAACGGACAAGGAGTTACCAAAGATGATGCACAAGCTGTTGATTGGTATCGCAAAGCGGCCGAACAAGGATATGCCGATGCCCAATACATTCTCGGCGTGTGTTATGCAAACGGACAAGGGATCACTCAAAATGATGTATTAGCCGTCTATTGGTTCCGCAAAGCCGCCGAACAAGAACACCCAGCATCACAATATTTACTTGGGAACTGTTATCTTTCGGGTATAGGGGTATCTCAGAATGATTCAGAAGCAATCTACTGGATTCTCAAAGCAGCCAATCAGAGATTGGGCGAAGCCCAGTATATTCTCGGCCTATGCTATCAATCGGGCGAGTTCGTTTCTCAAAATGATGAAGAGGCTTTCAAATGGATCAAAAAAGCAGCCGAACAAGGACATCTCAATGCCCAAAAACGACTTGGAACATATTATTATCTCGGACAAGGTACAGAGCAAAATTATAACTATGCATTCCGGTGGACTCGCAAAGCCGCTGAACAAGGAGATGCTGAATCCCAATATAATCTCGGGATATATTATGAAAAAGGCCTTAGTGTAACACAGGATTATACACAAGCCGTCAATTGGTATCGTAAAGCAGCCGAACAAGAATACGACAACGCTCAATATAACCTCGGCGTATGCTATGAAAAAGGCCCTGGTGTAACACAAGATTATACACAGGCCGTCTACTGGTACCAAAAAGCTGCTGAACAAGGAGACGACAGAGCACAATTTAACCTCGGCGTATGCTATGAAAAAGGTCAAGGTGTAACACAAGACTATACACAGGCCGTCTACTGGTACCAAAAAGCTGCTGAACAAGGAGACGACAGAGCACAATTTAACCTCGGCGTATCCTACGAGAGAGGACATGGAGTAATACAAGATTATACACAGGCCGTCTACTGGTACCAAAAAGCTGCTAAACAAGGATACGACAGAGCACAATTTAACCTCGGCGTATGTTATATGAACGGATACGGTGTAACACAAGATTATACACAGGCCGTCTACTGGTACCAAAAAGCTGCCGAACAAGGAACTGTCTCGGCGCAATACAATCTCGGAATATGCTATGAAAAAGGCGAAGGCGTAACAAAAGATAAAGCCCAGGCCATCAGTTGGTATCGTATGGCCGCCGAGAGAGGAAATGCCAAGGCTAAAAAGGCTTTGAAACGTTTAGGCGTCGAATAGATTTTGCCCTCTGACTGGTGGCCCGCCGAGTGTCCCCTCCTATCACAACAAAACACAACCATCGCCGTGGATTCCCCGTCAAGCGGGAATCCAGTGAAGTAAGAAGGGAACAAAAGGGAAACAAGCAAAGACACACAAATAGGGAAAAAAGAGAAACCGCCCTTATCGGGCCGGGAGGGCGGCAGCCGAGAGCGGAAAGAGGGCGAGGACTGTGTGAGCGCAGCGAGTTCCGGAGCCCCGAGCGAGGCGTCGGCGTCCGAGCGAAAAAGCCCGATACCGGGCGGCGGTTCTTCTTGGTTCGTTCTTCTCACTGAAGAGAAGAATGAACAAAAAAGCCCTTCATGGATTCCCTGTCAAGCGGGGAATGACAATACCCTTAAAATTCTGTGAGATGCCCGGCGCACGCCTCTTGGAGGCTCCTTACGCCGGTATTTGGGGTGCACGACTGCGACGCACCGCTCGTCACACTTCGGCCTAAAACAAGCAGGCCTGCCTCTGAATAGAGGCAGGCCTGTCTATCAATTATGGAACAGAGTTATCAGCGAATAAAAAGAAGTTCGCGATACTTGGGCAGTGTCCACAACCGGTCATCGACAGCCAGTTCGAGCTTGTCGATGTGGTAACGTATCTCATCGAGTTTGGGAGCAATCACATCGTGATAGGCAATAGCCTTTTCGCGTTCACCGACGATGCGGTTGGCCACCTTGCGGGCCTCAACCAGTTCGTCGACCTTGGCCTTGATAGCGATTTCACGCTCGGCAATATCCTCGATGATTTCGAGGTTCTTGGCCGAGAGGCGGGCAGCCTTTTCGGCGGGGAAGAGGTCGCGCATCTTGTAGACGTTGTCGATGAGAGTCGACTGGTATGATGTAGCTACGGGTATGATATGGTTCATGACCAGATCGCCCAGAACACGGGCCTCAATCTGAATCTTCTTGGTATAGGTTTCCCACTTGACTTCGTTGCGGGCCTCGAGTTCCTTTCGGGTCATGACACCAGTCTCCTCGAACATCTTCACCGAGCTCTCTTTGAGGTAGTTGTCGAAGATAAGGGGCACACTTGTCTCGCAGTCGAGACCACGGCGGGCAGCTTCGGCTTTCCACTCTTCGCTATAACCGTTACCATCGAAATGTATGGCCTTGCACTCCTTGATATATCGGCGCAGCACATGCAAGATGGCCACCTGCTGGTCGGTGCCCTCTGCAATCAAAGCGTCGACATCGCGCTTGAACTGGGTCAACTGATGGGCCACAGCGGCATTGAGCGCAATCATGGCCGAGGCGCAGTTGGCCTCGGATCCGACAGCCCTGAACTCAAAGCGGTTGCCGGTAAAGGCAAAGGGCGAGGTACGGTTGCGGTCGGTATTGTCGATAAGCAGCTCGGGTATCTGCGGGATGTTGAGACGCATGCCATGTTTGCCGCTGAGTAAAGAAAAATCATTGTCGTCGCTCTCCTCAATATGGTCGAGTACCTGTGAGAGCTGCGAGCCGAGGAAACTCGATATGATAGCAGGAGGTGCTTCGTTGGCACCCAGACGATGGGCATTGGTGGCACTCGAAATGGAGGCTTTCAACAGGCCGTTGTGCTTGTAGACGGCCATCAGCGTGTTCACGACAAAGGTGATGAAGCGCAGGTTGTCGAGCGGTGTTTTGCCGGGAGCCATGAGCAACACGCCGGTATCGGTACCAAGCGACCAGTTGTTGTGCTTGCCCGAGCCGTTCACTCCCTTGAAGGGTTTTTCGTGCAGCAGCACGCGGAAACCGTGGTTGCGGGCCAGTTTGCGCATGAGGGCCATGATGAGGAGGTTATGGTCGTTGGCCAGGTTGCACTCTTCATAGATGGGGGCCAACTCAAACTGATTGGGGGCCACTTCGTTATGGCGTGTCTTGACGGGTATTCCAAATTTCAGGGCTTCGATTTCGAGCTCCTTCATGAAGGCAGCTACGCGGCTGGGTATGGCTCCAAAATAGTGGTCTTCGAGCTGCTGGTTTTTGGAACTTTCGTGCCCCATGAGGGTGCGACCGGTCAGGAGCAAATCGGGTCGAGCGGCATACAGACCCTCATCGACGAGGAAATATTCCTGCTCCCAACCCAGATAGGCGTAAACTTTCTTGACCTCTGGATTGAAATAGTGACACACATCAACAGCAGCCTTGTCGACAGCCCGCAAGGCTTTAAGTAACGGAGCCTTATAGTCGAGCGACTCACCGGTATAGGCAATGAAAATGGTGGGAATGCAGAGCGTGTCGTCGACGATAAAGGCGGGAGAAGAGGGATCCCAGGCCGAATAGCCACGAGCCTCAAACGTATTGCGAATGCCGCCGTTGGGGAAACTCGACGCATCGGACTCCTGCTGGGCCAACAGTTTGCCCGAGAACTCTTGAATGACACCGCCACGACCGTCGTGCTCAATAAACGAGTCGTGCTTTTCGGCCGTTCCTTCTGTAAGGGGAGCAAACCAGTGGGTGTAATGGGTAGCTCCCATCTCTACAGCCCAAGTCTTCATGCCCTCGGCAATGCGATCAGCAATCGAACGGTCGAGCGGAGCCCCATTGCAAATCACATTCATCAGCTGTTCATATACATCAGGAGCCAGATACTGCTGCATCTTGGCCTGATTGAACACGTACTTACCAAAATATTCCGAAGGGTGTTCCGCGGGAGTCGGAACCTCGACAGGCTTTTTCTTGAAAGCTGTCTCTACAACTCTGAATCGAAGTGTTGACATTTTTCTGTTGCTTTTTTATAAAAAAATTGCTCCCGATGACGAGAAAGGGAGACTCTGTTGCAACGGCAAAGGTACGTAAAAATTTTTATCGGAAAGGGCTTCACACCTATTTTTAAACGCCTTTTGCTACGAGGGTCAACCTACCAACGATTGGATAATGGCACACACGCGGTCTATGCCGAAACGACCGGTATCGAACGTAAGATTGTAATTCCGTATGTCGCCCCAGTGATTGCCGGTGTAGTGATGATAGTGTTCCTCCCTTGATTTGTTGATACGCTCAATCTCGGGCAAGGCCTTTTCAGGAGTTATGCCATACTGTTCGGTCACCCGTTTGGCCTTGCTCGACATATCAGCGTGCAAAAAGATTTTCAGCACATCGGGATAATCTTTGAGAATATAGTCGGCACACCTACCCACAATGACACAAGGTCCCTCGGCAGCAATACGACGAATAACACGGCTTTGCGCCACAAAAAGAGCATCGGCCGGAGAAAGACTTTTTTCAAGCGGAGCACCATAATCCTGGAGAATCATCTGCAACAGCATGTTACCGGGAAGACTTTGTTCATTCTTACGCACAAAATTTTCGGTAAAACCGGCCTCTTTGGCAACCAACGTAATCAACTCGCTGTCATAGAACTTATACCCGAGAGCCTTGGCCAAGCGCTCGCCTATCATGTGCCCGCCACTGCCATACTCGCGCGAGATGGTAATCACAGTGTGTGATAGCCCGGCATGTATCTCCTCTGCAACAGAAGTGCTGCCGGAGACTTCCCACCGTCGGAGAAAATCCAGCCATGGACTTATCAGTCTCACAAACGGGCCGGTGAGCAGGGCAACAATAACGGTACCCTCGCGCAATCCCTCGACATGCCCCGAAAGAATGAACGAGAGAGCTACGGCAATCACCACCAGCGTGACGTCGAAGGCAATCTTCATCGTCCCGAATTGTGCCTTAAACCGTTTGGAGGCTATCTGTACCGTGTACTCACCACTGACCATGGTAACATCGGCCACTACTTCGAGACTGATTCCTAATGCCAACACAGCACAACCAGCAATCAGAGAAACAATTTTCAACACATATACCGATGGATTGTAACTGCCCAACATTGTCATCGTCACGTCGATAAACACACCAAACAGTACAGAGACCGGAATTTGCATGAGCAAGTCTATCTTCTTATCTACTATGCTGCGACGCCCGAGCATCAACATCTGGGCTGCAATCAGAATCATATTCAGAATGAAAATGTAAGTACCCATTGTCAAATATAGTATTCAGACTCATGACGTAGGGTATACTCGATATGGGCGATGTGCCTAAATAAGATTTTGTAACCAGACTGACTCCAAATGCACTAAAAAACAACGCCACCGTAAAAATCAGATAGCGGCGGAACAACTCTTTTTTTCCCATTAAAACCTAATTTTTTTTGCGGTGCAAAGTTAAATCTCTATTTTTAGACCGAAATTGCAAAATACGTAATTATTTTCACAAATCACGCCAATATATGCCAACCGAACAGGAACAAGAATTTCAATTTGAAATGCCGGACTCAATGCCCGATACCATATATGTGAAAGAAGCTTGCCGGGAAGAGATGCTGCTGCCCGCACATACTCATACCAAAGACCAGATTGTATTCACCACATCGGGAACCCTGAGAATCGACCTCGGTGAAAAAATACTTTTTGTTCCCGAACATCACATCGTATGCATTCGCCGTGGAATAACGCACACCATATCCAGTAACAATCAAAGGATATCGGCCACGGTCATATTCGGACTCTTCGACTCCATTCCTCCCAATACCGTCTATCAATCAAATGAACAGGTAGGCAGTCTGCTAAAATTCATACACACATCATGCCCTGCTTATATTGAACAAACAAAAAACCCGCACATATACCTATTCCTGTATGCCTTCATACAGATAATTCCGCATATGTGCCGTATCTCCAATATACCTTTGACCTTCGGTCTCATTGCCGACAACAATCGGATACGTCCCATACTCGACTATATAGCCGAACATAGTCATGAAGAGTTGCGAATAGCCGACCTGGCCCGTCGCTTTGGTTACTCCGAAAGGAATTTAAGTCGACTCTTCAAACAGTCGGGCATACGGTTTACCCATTGCGTCAACACACACCGTATAACAAAAGCTATCGAATTAATAGCGGAAGGGAACATACCCATACGTAAAATAGCTTATATCACAGGATTCAATACACCCAGCAGCTTCAACCGCGTATTCAAACAGATTACTGGACGCACGCCCGGAGAATTTACACGTGTGGAAAAATCGGGGAAACAAGTGTGACACGCATCGATTCTCAAAATCAGGCGAAAAACCGTTTTCACAACGGCTTTCCTGGACAAAAACTCTACCACACCGACGCACCTCAATCCCTAGCATCGATAAACCGATATCACAATCCGGCAGAACAGCCTTATGGTTATAAACGGATATAAAAGTTCCAAAGGCCACAAACTAAAAAATTTTTCGGGTTCGGTTTCGAGCACGAGATATAGACAAGAAAACGATATTATTTTCAACAAAGGATATGATTTTTCGACATAATATTGCTACCTTTGTCCAAATTTAAAACAGACCTCGACAGTATGTGCGGAATTGTTGGTTATATAGGAGATCGGGAAGCATACCCCATACTCATAAAGTCCTTGAAAAGACTGGAATACAGGGGATATGACAGTGCCGGAATCGCTCTTATAAATGATGCAGATGAACTGAACGTATATAAAACAAAAGGGAAAGTGGCCGATTTGGTTCACTTGGTTGAAAACAAAGACACGACAGGGCGTATAGGCATTGCCCATACCCGCTGGGCCACTCATGGAGAACCCAATCAAATCAATGCACACCCTCATTATTCGGCATCGGGCAATTTGGCTTTGATACACAACGGAATCATAGAAAATTATGCCACCATAAAAGAGAAGTTGCAACGCGAGGGTTATACCTTCAAAAGCAGTACCGATACCGAAGTACTCGTACAACTTATCGAATACATACAAATATCACACAACCTCGACCTACTCACAGCCGTGCAACTGGCTCTGCACGAAGTCATCGGAGCCTATGCCATCGCCATTCTCGACCGTCGTAATCCCGACACCATCATTGCCGCCCGGCAAAGCAGCCCGTTGGCCATCGGCATCGGCAAAGACGAATTTTTCCTGGCCTCCGACGCCTCCCCCATCGTCGAATATACCAACCGTGTGGTCTATCTCGAAGACGGAGAAATCGCCGTCCTGAAAAAAGGAGAGAAACTGCAGGTCGTTACTCAGAACAACGCCAAGGTCAATCCCAAGATAAATACCATAAAACTTAATATCGGACAACTCGAAAAAGGCGGGTACCCCCACTTCATGCTGAAAGAGATTTTTGAGCAACCCGACTGCATCAAAGACTGCATGCGTGGCCGCATCAACGTCGAAGGCACCGATATTGCCCTTTCGGCCATCATCGACAATAAAAAACGGTTGCTCAGCGCACGACGTTTTGTCATCGTGGCCTGCGGTACCTCATGGCACGCCGCACTGATAGGTAAATACCTCATCGAGCAATTCTGCCGCTTCCCCGTCGAAGTAGAGTACGCCTCGGAGTTCCGTTACCGCAATCCGGTCATCGACGAAAACGACGTGGTCATCGCCATCTCCCAATCGGGAGAAACAGCCGATACCTTGGCCGCCATAGAAGAAGCAAAAAAAAGAGGTGCATTCGTCTACGGCATCTGCAACGCCATAGGCTCATCAATAGCCCGCGCCACCGACACGGGCTCGTTCATACACGTCGGTCCCGAAATAGGCGTGGCATCGACAAAAGCCTTCACCGGACAGGTAACCGTGCTCACCATGCTGGCACTTGCCTTGGCCCATGCCAAAGACTGCATTTCGCCCGAAGAGTTGCAAAAAATCGTATGTGAGCTCAACCAGATTCCCAATAAAATGAAGCAGGTGCTGAAACTCAACGACAGCATTGCCCAGTTGTCCAAGATTTTCACCTATGCCCACAACTTCATCTACCTGGGCCGCGGCTACAACTACCCTGTGGCACTCGAAGGCGCTCTGAAATTGAAAGAAATCTCCTATATCCATGCCGAAGGCTATCCGGCCGCCGAGATGAAACACGGCCCCATAGCCCTCATCGATGCCGAAATGCCGGTCGTGGTAATAGCCACCCACAACCAGCAATACAAAAAAATCATCAGCAACATACAGGAGATAAAGGCCCGACACGGAAAAGTCATTGCCTTTGTCAATGAAGGTGATACCGAAATAAAAAACATAGCCGACTTCTGCATTGAATTGCCTTATACACTGGCTTGCCTTGAACCGCTCATTACCACCATACCCTTGCAATTGCTGGCTTACCACATCGCCATTTGCAAAGGCAAAGACGTTGACCAGCCTCGTAATCTTGCAAAATCGGTAACTGTCGAATAGAAAAAGGATAGATATTTATAGGTTATTATAATATATGGAAACTCTCAAACACGAATGTGGTGTTGCAATGATAAGATTGCTGAAACCGCTATCGTTCTATAAAGAAAAATACGGCACGTGGATGTATGGCCTTAACAAGCTCTACCTCCTCATGGAAAAACAACATAATCGCGGACAAGAAGGGGCAGGACTCACCTGCGTAAAAATGCAATCGCAACCGGGCGAAGAGTATATGTTCCGCGAACGGGCCTTGGGCACAAGCGCCATTACCGAAATTTTTGAAGCAGTACACCGTAACATTGCTGCTTCGACTTCGGAAAAAAGTAAGCTCAATGATGCCGACTATGCACAACGTTATATACCCTTTGCCGGCGAACTATACATGGGACACCTGCGATACAGTACCACCGGTAAATCGGGACTGTCGTATGTACACCCCGTTTTGCGTCGCGACAATTGGAGAGTCAAGAACCTGAGCCTCTGCGGAAACTTCAACTTGACCAATGTTGACGAAATATTTGCAGCAATCACCGGACAGGGTCAACACCCCCGCCAATATGCCGACACATACATCATGCTCGAACAGGTGGGACATCGCCTTGACCGCGAAGCCGACAAGATGTATGACAAATTGAAAGCTACGGGGCTGAAAGGCGTCGAACTTACTCGTGCCATAGAAGACCACATCGACATGGCCAACGTCTTGCGTCGCACCAGTCCCATGTGGGACGGCGGATACGTCATCTGCGGTGTCAGTGGCAGCGGCGAGATGTTCTCGATACGCGACCCGCGGGGATTGCGACCGGCTTTCTGGTACGCCGACGATGAAATTGTTGTCGTTGCTTCGGAACGTCCCGTTATACAGACAGCCTTCAACCTGCCGGTCGAAGCCGTTCAGGAATTGCAGCCGGGTCAAGCCTTGCTTGTCAACAAACACGGGAAATATCGCACCGAAACCGTCAATGCCCCGCGCGAGAAAAAAGCCTGTTCGTTTGAACGCATCTACTTTTCCCGGGGATCGGACAAAGATATCTATCAGGAACGCAAACAATTGGGAAAAAATCTGGTAGGACCGTTGCTCAAAGCTGTCAACAACGACATTGAGCACACGGTCTTTTCTTTCATTCCCAACACGGCCGAAGTAGCATTTTTCGGTATGATGGAAGGCTTCGAAGAGTATCTTAATCGACTGAAAATCGACTATATACTATCGCACCCCGCCCATGTAACCCGTGAAGATTTGGAACGCATTCTCTCCATGCGGGTGCGCTCGGAGAAGGTTGTCATCAAAGACATCAAGCTGCGTACTTTCATTGCCGAGGGCAATACGCGCAACGACCTTGCCGCACACGTCTACGACATTACCTACGGCAGTCTCACCCCCTATGTCGACAATCTGGTAGTCATCGACGACAGTATCGTGCGTGGAACAACACTGAAACAAAGTATCATAGGCATACTCGACCGTCTGCACCCGAAGAAAATCGTTATTGTCTCCTCGTCACCGCAAGTACGATACCCCGACTATTACGGCATCGACATGGCACGTATGGACGAGTTCATCGCCTTCAAAGCGGCTATCGCCCTGCTGAAAGAGAGAAACATGGACGACCGTATTCTTGATGTTTACCATCGCTCCCTCCAACAACGAACGCTCCCGAAAGAGGAGATGAAAAATTTCGTCAAGGAAATTTATGCACCGTTCACCGATGAAGAGATCTCGGCCAAGACGGCCGAGTTGCTCACCCCTGCCGGCACGCAGGCCGAGGTGCAAATCGTTTATCAAACACTTGAAGGCCTCCATGCAGCATGCCCCGGCTATGCAGGAGACTGGTACTTCTCGGGCGACTATCCTACACCCGGCGGCACCAAACTGGTAAACGAAGCTTACATCAATTATATAGAAAAAGAGATATTACCCCACAAAAACTAAGCGCACGAAAATGCAAGCAAGAAAAGAAGTACAATTGATTCTCGACGACGGAAGCCGTTTCAGCGGGTACTCCTTCGGCTATGAAAAGCCTGTGGCCGGAGAGGTGGTATTCAACACCGCCATGACCGGATACCCCGAAAGCCTCACCGACCCCTCCTACTCGGGTCAGATGATGGTACTCACTTATCCACTGGTCGGCAATTACGGCGTACCCCCACAGACGTTTGAGGCAAACGGTTTATCAACATTTCTCGAGTCAGAAAAAATTCATGCCGAAGCCATCATTGTATCGGACTACTCCGAAAATTACAGCCACTGGAATGCCGTAGAGAGTCTGGGCGATTGGCTGAAAAAAGAAAAAATTGCAGGAATCACCGGCATCGACACACGTGCACTTACCAAATTGCTTCGCGAAAAAGGAAGCATGAAAGGCAAAATCGTTTTTGAGGACGAAAACGAAATCGACTTTGTCGACCCCAACCTCATCAACCAGGTAGCTCGCGTGAGCTGCCGCGAAGTCATCACTTATGGCAATGGAAAGAAAAGGGTCGTACTCGTCGACTGCGGCGTGAAACACAACATCATTCGCTGCCTGCTCAAACGCGACGTTACCGTAATACGGGTGCCTTGGGACTACGACTTCAACACCATCGAATACGACGGGCTCTTCATCTCAAACGGTCCCGGCGACCCCGATATGTGCGACATCACCGTAGGGCATATCCGTGAAGCGATGAAGAAAGAGAAACCCATCTTCGGCATCTGCATGGGCAACCAACTCCTGGCCAAAGCCGGTGGAGCCAAAACCTTCAAGCTCAAATATGGACACCGCAGTCACAACCAACCCGTGCGCCTGGTAGGCACCAACAAATGCTTCATCACCTCGCAGAACCACGGATACGCCGTCGACAACGACACGTTGAGCGACGACTGGGAACCGCTTTTCCTGAATATGAACGACGGTACCAACGAAGGCATACGCCACAAACGTCTGCCCTTCTTCTCGGCTCAGTTCCACCCCGAAGCCGCCAGCGGTCCCACCGACACCGAATTTCTGTTCGATACATTTATTGACAAGATTTAAAGCCACGCCCCTATGGATACAACCATCAAGAAAGTTCTGTTATTAGGCTCAGGAGCCTTGAAAATAGGTGAAGCCGGAGAGTTCGACTATTCGGGTTCGCAAGCCCTCAAAGCGCTGCGTGAAGAGGGCATCGAGACCGTACTCATCAACCCCAACATCGCCACGGTACAAACCTCCGAAGGGGTGGCCGACCACATCTACTTCCTCCCCGTAACCCCCTTCTTCGTAGAAAAGGTCATCGCCAAGGAGCGCCCGCAGGGCATTCTGCTCTCTTTCGGCGGACAGACGGCCCTCAACTGCGGAGTGGCTCTTTATAAAAGCGGCATACTCGAACGTTACAACGTGCAGGTACTTGGCACGCCGGTACAGGCCATCATGGACACCGAAGACCGCGAACTTTTCGTCAAGAAACTCGACGAAATAAACATCAAGACCATCAAGAGCGAAGCGGTGGAAAATATCGCCGACGCCCGCGCGGCCGCCGCACGGCTGGGCTACCCCGTCATCATACGCGCCGCCTATGCGCTGGGCGGACTGGGTAGCGGCTTCTGCGACAACGAAGAGGAGCTCGACCGGCTGGTTGAGAAAGCCTTCTCCTTCTCCCCGCAAGTGCTGGTAGAAAAGTCGCTCAAAGGCTGGAAAGAAATCGAATATGAAGTGGTGCGCGACCGCTTCGACAACTGCATCACGGTCTGCAACATGGAGAACTTCG
>OBAQ01000525.1_pt1 | contig 34970 bp, 31 predicted proteins | sample 1517821 | NCBI WGS metagenome assembly OBAQ01 (sample SAMN04571705, study PRJEB22368) | human gut metagenome | biome: human gut; material: stool | host: Homo sapiens | place: Luxembourg | collected 2012-09-27
AAATTTAAACAAATTATTAATCAGAATTCTGTTGCATTTGCAAGTTGAATTCAGCTAATTCGTCTGCTTATTTCAGACGACGTTGGTATCGGTAAAACTTTAGAGTCTTTGTTAATCGCTAAAGAACTTTTAGATAGAAAAGAGATTCAACGCTTTGCTGTAATTTGTCTGCCACACCTATGTGAACAGTGGCAGAATGAAATTCGTGATAAATTTGGATTGGAAGCCGAAATCATTCGTTCGAGCACAATAAGCCGTTTGGAAAAAAATATGCGTGCCAATCAGAATGTATTTCGAGATATTCCGTTCCAGATAATATCTATTGATTATATCAAATCGTCTGACCGTAAACAGATGTTCTTGCAGCATTGTCCGGAATTTATCATTGTAGATGAAGCACATACTTGTGCTAAGCCTAAAGGGGCAAACAAAGGACAGCAGTTGCGTCATTCACTTCTTTCAGATTTGGCAACAACAGATCGACATATAGTTCTCCTGACGGCTACACCGCACAGTGGCAATATGGAGGAGTTTCAATCTGTAATAGGTCTTCTGAAACCTGAATTCAAGCACTACACATTGGAAGATGCAAAACAGCGAGAGGAACTATCACACTATTTCATACAGCGTAGACGTGCTGATGTAAAACCATATGTGGGTAATGATATCATCTTCCCAGAACGAGTTCAATTTGACCAACAATATCGTCTCAGTAATCAGTATTATGCTTTGTTAATGGATATTATTGATTATGTGCGTGAAGGAGTCAAACAGGCTAAAACTTTTAAAAAACAGAAACAGAGATATATTTATTGGGACTTATTAGCTCTCATTCGTGGCGTGATGTCTAGTCCTGATGCTGGTATCAGTATGTTGAAGAATAAGATTACCAAACAATCCAATGATTCAGATGATGCGGTAGAAGATGACGAAAAAATCTTCAAATTCAACGATGCTTTAAAGGATGGTTATATCAATGACGATGTAATTCCTGAATCATACGAGCAGGCTACTAATAGTGATAAAACAAAGTTCCGTTCTTTTATTTCAGCACTTATGGAAATAAAAGAAAATGAGCAGGATTCAAAGGTTAAGGAATTAGCAAAAGCTATAGATTTTGCCTTAAACTCAGGATATAATCCTATAGTATTCTGTCAATATATACAGACCGCTGAGTATTGCAAAGGAATAGTCGAAAAACATATTAGGGCAAATAAGAAATACAAAGATGTAGCTATTGAAGTTATTACAAGTAAACTTACTGATGAAGATCGTAAGATGAAGATAGATGAGTTGTCAAAAACACCTCGTCATATCCTTGTTTGTACTGACTGTTTGTCTGAAGGTGTTAACTTGCAGAATGGTTTTAATAGTGTCATACATTATGATTTACCATGGAATCCTAACCGTGTGGAGCAACGTAATGGACGTATAGACCGTTTTGGACAGACTGAACCAGAAGTAAGTATTTTTACTTTATTTGATGAAGAAAACAATCCTGTTGACAAGATTATTATGAAAGTGCTTTATCGTAAGCAAGAGCAAATTCGTAAGAATCTTGGTATTTATATTCCTATTGCTGATAATGACTCGTCCTTGATGGAAAACATTATGGAAGAAATCATTGTACTTGATACGAAGCAGAAATTTATTCATCAACCCACACTTTTTGATTTTGAAGACTTCACGGAAACAACTGAGGAGCATGAACTACGCCTTCAACGAGCAGTAGAGATTGAGAAAAAATCTCATACCTATTTTGCTCATAATACAAAAGCTATGAATCCAACCAGGCTTGTTGAAAGTCTAAATGAAGCAAAAAAAGTAATTGGGGATGTAAATGATACAAGGGACTTTGTTGTTAGCGAGCTCCGTCATGCCGGAATTAATGTCAAAGAAGATATTCTTCCTTTGTGCTACTCTTTTCAGCTAATTGAGCTGGAGGACAATCTAAAATCATACTTCTCACGTGCAATCGATAAGAAAGGTACTGTGAGAATATCATTTGCATCGCCAACTCCCAAAAACTATATGTACATAGGTCGCAACCATTCATTTGTGGAAGACTTATCGCGAGGTGTTGTAAACGATACAATAAACGGAGGTCCCTTGGGCGCATGTCGTGCAATGGTTATCGAAACGGATATGGTTGATGCAGCAACGACCATATTGCTAATGCGTGTTCGCTCTGTTATCAGTGAGACAAAGCAAAAAGACCATCAGGTTGTAGGTGAGGAAATGATTTTTCTGGGATATAAAGGAAAAATTGAGAACCATGACTTTATTTCCGATGAAGAATGCCGTAAATTATTCTTGGAGTCTCGTGCTACAGGTGACATTGAAATAGCAGCACAACGCACTGCATTCAACCGACGATTGGAATGGGTTGAAAATGAGAACACTCTTAGAGAGCACACTGACGATATAGCACTGGAACGTGCTAATAATCTTGTACGTTCATTTGCTCAATATCGTACATATCTTACTGAAGCTGAATATCAGGTGGTTAATCCAGTGCTGCCTATGGATGTGATAGCTGCTTATGTTTATATGCCAAAATTATAGAACAATGGATTATACTTCAATTCATATATATGGTCATCTTTTATCTGATGACATTTTGCATGAGATAGAAACAGACTCATCAATGCAAGGAAACCGTGAACAGGATTTTAATTTAGATGTATCACTTACAGCAAAAATAGATAATGCATGGAGTTCACTTCGCAACGACTGGAAGTTGTTTGCAGAGCGCAATTTGCTTCGTGATCCATATGGTACAAAATCCGTTCGCCGTCTTATGGAGCGTTTCTTTACAAGTCTGGATTATTCTTTAGACTTTCAGCCAACTCAAATAGAAGCCGGCGAAAGAAGATTTGATATTCCATATATTTGCCATGAGTTAGCAGATATGCCTGTCATCATAGTAGGTGACAAGACTGGTGATATTAACTTAGATACTCTTGATAAATGTACTCTTGACATACGTCAGAAAGGAGAGCGTCGTCAGAAGTCACCACATGCCACTATGCTTGATTATTTAAATAATACAGAGCATGTGTATGGTATAGTGACTAATGGTCAGGTATTGCGTATAATTCGTAATACAGGGCAATTAGTCAAACTTACATATATTGAATTCGATATACGTCGTATGGTCGAGGAAGATCATTATGCTGAATTCTGCTTGTTGTTCCGACTGATGCATACTTCCCGTTTTACACACAGCGGGGATGATGCCTGTATTATGGAACAATGGTTCAATCGTTCTATTGAAAGCGGCAACCGCATTCGTGCCGGGTTGAGTGATGCTGTTCAAAAAGCAATGGAAATACTGGGCCGTGCAGTGGTATGCGGAAAAGGTGAAGGTAATGAAGTATTCAGGCAGGCTGTCATCAATGGTGAAGCAAACGCACAGACTTTGAATAAAGAACTGATTCATTTTATTTACAGATTATTATTTCTCTTCATTATTGAAGACCGCAATCTGGTATACAATATCGGTGCTCCGGATACAGATAATGATTATGATCAGAAAGTTCGTTGCCAGGACATTTACAAGAAATATTATGCAGTGTCTCGCTTACGTGGCTTGTCAGAGTTATCCTATTTGCGCAATGAACGTTACTGCGATTTATGGGAAGGATTAATGGATTCTTTCCGACTTTTTGAAGATGAAAAATTCGGAGCTCCACTCTTTATAAAACCTCTTGGAGGCGTATTATTCGCTTCTGAGACATTACATTATTTACGTCAATGCAAAATTACCAATGAACAGCTTCTTGCTGCTTTCTCTTGCCTAAATGAATTTAGAGATGAAAAGCGAAATCGTGTAAAGATTAATTATTCATCTCTTGATGTAGAAGAGTTTGGTTCAGTATACGAGGGTATTCTTGAAATGCGTGCTGTTATTACGCAGGGAACATCCGCCTCAGAGTGGAACTTTACTTTTGGAGCAGGACTTGATAGAAAATCATCCAGTTCTTACTATACCCGTCCAGACCTTGTACAAAGTCTTATTCGTACTACCTTGGAACCGGTGATAAAGGAACGCATTGCTAAATGTCAGACTACCGAGGAAAAAGTTCGTTCACTTCTTTCTATGAAAGTATGTGATGCAGCAAGCGGTTCTGGTCATATTATTTTGGCCATGGCTCGGACTTTGGCCTGGTACATCTCTACCTTACGTACTGGCGAAGACAACCCAGCTTCGCTCGACTATCGCGAATCGCTACGTGAGGTAATTCAGAAGTGCATCTATGCAGTTGACTATAATCCTGATGCTGTAGAACTTTGTAAAGTTGTACTTTGGATTGAAGGCTATTGTGCTGGGAAACCGCTATCTTTCCTTGACCATCATATTCGTTGCGGTAACTCTGTTGTTGGAGTGACCAACCTTGACGTACTCCTTAATGGTGTTCCCAAAGAAGCATTTACTGCTGATGACAAAGAAACCAAGAAAAGAATTATTGAGCTCAACAAACAGGCACTCAAAGATGTTGATTTAGTTCGTAATGGGAAAAATATAGGTTTATCTATAACATTATTCAGTCAGGAAATTGCTATTCAAAATATTGATAGTGAGCAAATAGGATTAGCAGGTAAAGTAAAAGAGATAAATGCCTTACCTGAGGATTCTCTTTTGCAAGAACTTACAAAACAGTCGAAATGGGAAGAATTGATGCAGTCTCCTCGCGTAGAATGTCTTCGACGAGCTTGTGATATATATGTTTATAGTTTCTACAAACAATTCCATACAACAGACTTAACTTCTGAATTTGATAATGAAACCGAGACATTTACCCCATTCAATATTCCCTATACTCGTACAGTCTATAATGCTTTACAAGAGATAAAATATCTTGATTATACAGCTGAGGAGATAGAAGGTTTGCAGGTCCTTCCTGATTCGTTCAAACAAGAAGTTAACGAAGTGGCAAAGACCAATCGCTTCTTCCACTGGTGTGTTGAGTTTCCCGAGGTATTTGCTGATGGAAGCGGATTTGATGTGATGTGTGGTAATCCACCTTGGGATAAAATCAAGGTGGAAGATAAGAAATGGTTTGAGCAGAATGGGCGTGCGGATATTGTAAATGTGGGTACCGCAGCTCAACGGAAGCAAGCTATTGCAGACCTTAAGAAAACTGATCCAGAACTTTATATAGTATACCACATGGCTCTGGCTAATGCTGAAGCCATGAGTCGTTATGTTCGCTTCAGCGGTCGTTTCTCGATGACAGCAACTGGAGATATTGATTTATATCCTTTATTTGCTGAGCATTGTTATAATTGCTCACGAGAGGCATGGGGATTGGTATTGCCTACAGGTATTGCAGTAAATGATAGTAATAAGACATTTTTCTCAAATCTCATTGAAGAAAACAGGTTAATATCTCTTTATGATTTTGAGAATAAAGAAGGCTTATTTGATATTCATCGGATGTTTAAATTCTGTCTCCTTACAGTTGGGAAAAAACAAAATAATCCGCGTGAAGTTTCGGGCGGATTTTATCTTACTCGTCTAGATCACCTTCTCGATCCTGCAAGAATTTATAAACTTAAAACAACAGATTTTGAACTTCTAAATCCAAATACAAAAACATGCCCGGTGTTTCGTACTAGTCGCGATGCAATGCTTACCACTAAAATTTATAGGCGTTGTACAGTACTAATAAATGATATAACCGAAAAGAATCCATGGAACGTAAAGTTTGCAAGGATGTTTGACATGTCTAATGATTCATATCTTTTTCGAACCTACTTTCAACTCATCAATGAAGGTGCGGTATTAAATGGAAACAAGTTTCTTTTAAATAATCAAGTGTATGTTCCCCTATATGAAGGGAAAATGATCTGGCATTATAATCATCACTATGCTGATTGGCCTACCGAAGGAGAACGCCCTAATACTGTACCGACACCAACTTTAGAGCAATTAGCAAATCCTTACGACACTCCAAAACCTTGGTATTGGATACCACAAGAGGAAGTAGACAAACGCCTCATTAAAACAGACAAAGATGGTAATATTATATGGGCATGGACTCACAAATGGTTTATAGGATATAGATGCATTGCTAGAAGTGTAGATTTGAGGACATTTGTAATATCACCTATTCCCGACGCCTTCGGCGTCGGGAATAGTGCCACGCTCCTCTACGCGGAGCGTGGCACTATGCCCGGAGCTTTGCTTTTAGGGATGATGTCTTCATTAGTATTTGATTACGCTATAAGACAAAAAGTTGGTGGAATTAATATGAGTACATTTTTCGTAAAACAATTCCCTGTTCTCACACCAGAACAAATCTCCTCATCAGGCTACGAACAGGACATTGTGGAGCGTGTAGCACGCCTTTGTTGGTTCAACCACGACTTGGATGGTTGGATGGAAGAGTTGCGAGAAGAGTGCCCAAAAAAGTATGACCTACCTGAAGCCCCAGTCAAATGGGATGAAGAGCAACGAGCTGTGTGGCAAGCTGAATTGGATGCCATTTTTGCTCATTTATACGGGCTGAGCACTGAGGATCTTCGTTATATCCTTGATCCAGAAGATGTGTGTGGCAAAGGCTGTATCAATGAAACTTTCCGTGTACTTAAAGAACGAGAGTACCGAGAACTTGGCGAGTATCGTACCAAACGTTTGGTTATGGAGGCATGGAATAAATTAGGATTTGACAGATAGGATAACTATAAAACTTTCAAATAAATGAAAAATAAAGATGATTTAACGACTGGTTTATTTAGAATGTCCGCATTGATTTATGCAAATAATAATGATGGCATTATTTCAAGTAAGCAGATTTGCAAAAAAGTAATAGAAGATTCTTTAATAAAGATTTCAACGACGGCTATTCCCTTATCTGAACTAATGTTGTATATACAGGAAAATTATGGGGGACTATCTTTTTCATACGAAGAACTAGAAAACATTATAGACACTCCAAAATATAAGGAACATTTTGACTCATATATAGATAATGACGTTAAAATGGTCTCCTTAAACGGGAAAAGAAGAATAACTTTGGAGAATCTTCCAAAAGTAAAAAACCTCCAAACTTATATTGAGAAATATATTGCAAACAACAGTATAGATCCAAATAAAATTGAAATATTCAGACAATTTTTCTATGGCGTTTTCACTACCAACTTGTCAGCATATAAAAAACTATTACAAGAGAATTACTCGATAGATATGCCAGATGAATCATATAGTGAAGAGGACAGATTATTAATTAATGGTTTTCTAAATAGTGAAGACCCAGAAAAAAATAGAGCAATTTACAACTTTGCAAGTTCCGCATTAGAGTTTTGTATGATGACAAATAAAAAAAATACGACTCTGGAATTTAATAATCTCAAAAATAAAAATCTCTATCTTGACACAAATATTATTTTTAGAGCTATTGGACTGAATGGTGAAGATAGAAAGATTAGAACTCAATCATTCTTGCGTAATATTGCTAGGAGTAATTTACAACAGCATATTTTTATCACAAAAAAAACTGAACAAGAATTTAGAGAAACACTTACCTATCAATTAGAAAAATTGGAAGATGCTCTAAAACCGGCGCCCAATGTCAATCCAAAGGTTTATAATGAATTCATTACGATTGAAGGAATTTATCAACTCTATTTTAAATGGAAAGCAGGTCGTGCCAATAGTTCTATCGAGCTCTTTAAAGCCCATATATTAGCATCATATGAAACTTTTAAAGAAACATATAAAATAACTAAAGACTCAATGGTGCCTTTTAATGAAAATAATGAAACAATTAAGGAAAATATAAGTACATATGCTTCTTCTCTACGTAAGTTTGATTCTGAGAAGCAATTTATTGCCTCTGAAATTGATGCATATAACATAATGTGGATTGAATATAAACGAGGAGACTCAAATAATGATATTTTCAATACTAAGGACTTCTTTATTTCATCAGATCAGGCATTACGGATATGGGATTACAATAGAAATTCAAATGATGCCCCTATTGTTATGTTACCAAGTCAATGGCTTAGCTTAATTTTGAGATATCTTTCACGTACAGATGATGACTATAAAAGTTTTGTATGCTTTCTTAATATGAAAGTCAATAGCAGTGTTATGTCTGAAGAGCAATTATTATATGCGATTGAGGGAATAAGCGAAACCACATCAGATATTTTACAACAAAAACACCTTATTAAAGAATTAATCAAAAGTGATTATCAAAAAGAATTATGTAATCTTTCTAGTACAGAAATTATAGAGAAAACAAAATCATTTGCTCAAACAGAACAGGAAAAAATAATAAACTCTTTAGAAAAAAATAAAGCGCAAAATGAAGACAATATATCTCAACTAGAAAAAATTAATAGAACCCAATCTACAGAAATAGAAAAATTAAAAACAGAAAAAACTGAATTACAGGCATCACATAAAATTGAATTAGAGCAAAAAGATTCTGAAATATCCCGACTGGAAAGCACTATAGAAGAACAGAAATTAAAAAATTGGATAAGGCCTCGATTTATACTCATATTAATGGGAAGCATATTACTTATTGCAATCTTAACTCTTTGCTTTATATATAAATCTGAGAATTGGAATATTATAAGTAAGTTAATCACATGGATAGATTCTTTAGGTGATACTCAAAAGGAGATAGCCAAATCTATAACTTTTGGAACATATGGTATTTTAGTACTTTTTGTCACATATTCTTGGGTTGCGTTATTTTCTGTTAAGAATTACAAGGAACGTAAAGGATGGCTGAAAAAAGTAGCGATTAATTTATGGAATCATATTTTTTAAATAAAATGGACTACATAAGTCATAATTTAATCCATAAACAAAGAGGTGTATAGTATGGATTTTCGCAAATACATGATTATAGACTTAGATAAACACGGTGACAAACAAATGTTTGTCACCGAACGTGTTTCTTCTATTTACCAAAACAAGAATGGACTTTGGACTGTTCGGTTTTCGTCATCACCACGTGTATTCAATTACAATCCGTCACGTTTACTTTATCTAACACATCCTGATACAATTGATCTTGGAGAAAAAGGGCTTTACATCAATAATAAACACATTAACAATGTAGCAGAATTACTACGTTTTACAGATGGTCGTTACACATTTTATCGAGTAACCTATGAAAATGGTTACTATGAGAATCTGGAAGGAAACGAGGTCTATATTACCCGTACCCCAATTGACAAAAATGGAGGATCTATTTGGGATTATCTTCGTAAACTGGCTGCTGAAACAGGACTAGTTACGGAAGGAAATGATGAAAGTATTCTATCGAAACAATATGAATTGGTAGATGTGAAGCGTGACAATGTTCCTTTGGCTCAATACCTAGGTGACAAAACAAAATTGGCAACTCACTGCATGCCTAAACGAGTCTATTATCCGTTTGGATGCAATGCCAGCCAAAAAGCGGCCGTAGAAGCAGCGTTGACAAATCAGGTAAGCATTATTCAGGGACCTCCCGGAACCGGTAAAACACAGACGATACTGAATATCATTGCCAATCTGCTGATGAAAGGTAAAACGGTATTGGTTGTATCAAACAATAACTCGGCTGTAGAGAATGTAGCCGAGAAACTAAACGGAGAAGGACTAGGCTTCCTTGTGGCCCAACTGGGTAGTGTACAAAACAAAGAGACATTTATCGCCAATCAGCCAGAGTATCCTGCTATGACAGATTGGAAGATTGATGAACAAACAGCTACAAAGAATCTGGCGGAAGACTCACTTCAAGCCATTTCTCAAGGATTTGATGGACAACTCCGGCAGGCCAAACTAAAGGCAGAATATGATGCCCTATTAAAAGAATCGAAATACAACGAAATGCGGGAAGACAACCATACAGAAGATGAATGGTTGAATGGTAAACCATCGGCTAAACTTATGAAATTACTCAACCGCTATCAGATGATGGTTGAGAACGGACATAAACCAGGTTTATGGTTCAGATTCCAATGGGCTTTCTCATTAGGAACTAAAATATTGACATTTTTAAATAGAAAAGCGACAGATGCCATAAACAGTTTGGAGTCGGCCTATTACTTCTCTCGAAAAACTGAAATAGAGCGAGAGCTGGAATCTATCGCTTTTGCACTCCAAAGCATAGATGTCCAGAAGAGTATGAAAGAACTTCGCTCCTCTTCTCTGCAACTATTGAAGGACAAGATAGCTAAACGGTACAATATCGGACAAAGGAAAAAATTTACAATCAAGGATATTAAGCCCAGAACAGAAGAGTTTCTGAAAGAATATCCGGTTGTGCTCAGTACCACTTATTCGGCCAAAAACTGTATCAGTAAAGACATGGTTTTTGATTATGTGATTATGGACGAAGCTTCACAAGTGGATATTAAGACGGGGGCTCTGGCTCTATCATGTGCCACGAACGCCGTGATTGTGGGTGACGACAAACAGTTACCCAATGTGGTAAGCCGAGAAGAAGAATTGGCGTTGAAGGCTATTCAGACCACATATCAAGTGGACGACCGATACAATGCTGTCACGCACAGTTTCCTACAATCGTGTGTAGAAATATTTCGGGATGCGCCAGTAACACTGCTTAGAGAACATTATCGTTGCCATCCGAAAATCATAGAGTTCTGTAATCAGCGCTTTTACAATGGAGAACTGGTTGCTATGACTACAGACGAAGGAGAAAAAGATGTATTGCAAGTGATTCGAACTGTACCCGGCAACCATGCCAGAGGACATTTCAACCAACGTGAAATAGATGTCATTACGCAAGAGGTATTACCGGAATGTTCAGAGTCGGGAAGTATAGGTATTATTACCCCGTATCGGGCACAAGCTGAAGCAATCAATCAAGCTGTTGGAAAAGACATAGCCAGTACGGTACATAAGTACCAAGGGCGGGAATGTGATGCCATCATTATGAGTATGGTAGACAACTTTCCTACAGAATTCTCGGACGATGCCAATTTGCTTAATGTGGCCATTTCACGTGCTAAGACCCAATTATGTCTGGTTACAAACGGAAATGAAATGTCAGAGGATTCCAATCTCAGCCAGCTAATCAGTTATATTCAGTACAACAATTTTGAAGTGAAATCCAGTAAACTACATTCTGTTTTTGATTTGCTATATCAGCAATATACGGCAGAAAGATTGGCTTACGAAACTGCTCATCCTGCCGTCTCTGAACATTTATCAGAGAATCTAATATACGATATCCTGTTAAAAGCCATTGCTGAATTAGGTTTGCCCCATACGGGAGTACTTTGTCATTATCCACTGTCCAGACTTATTGCCGACTGGAATCAACTGGAGGATAAAGAAAAAGCGTTTGCCGAAAGTCCATTCTCACATGTGGATTTCCTGCTCTATAACTCACTGACCAAACAACCGATCTGTGCCATAGAAGTGGACGGATGGCATTTCCATAAGGGGAATGACGCCCAACAATCACGTGATGCGTTGAAAAATCAGATATTTACAAAGTTAGGACTTTACCTGCTTCGCATTTCCACGACAGATACAGTGAATCAGGAAACGATAAAAAAATCATTATTAGCCATTTTATGAAATTAGGATATATACATAGTAGCAGTTAAGAGCGTTTCGACAATAGACCGACCTATAAATTCTCTTTTAGGTCGGCTTCTATTTTTAGATAGTTATATTGGTTATGGTTTTTTAAAGCGATCATTGGTCGTCCGAACAGACCACATTGCCAACCTGAAGGGAAGATAACAGTTCGATATCTTCTTCATGTTCACAATGACAGGAAGTGAGCATCAGCCCACTCCATGCCAGAATCGGTAATAAAAATCTTTTCAGCTTCATAACAGAGGGATTTCAAATGACCTGATTACACATTGCGATTCCTTATCCATGATAAACCAGTATTCAGAGCGGTATGGTTGTCCGTCAGAATCAGTGGCTTCATACTCAATCTTCACTTTCCAACCGTTGAACGGCTTACGTTCCTGACTACTTTCATCGCCTATAGATTTCAGTTCACCGGAAAGCATCAGAGAGCGGAGTGCCGTCATGGCATCCATCTGACGTTTCATCTGCTCTGACATTATGTGACTTTCCGTATCCGGATTATCAAAATCCGTATCCTCCATAAACCTGCGGCTGATTTTCATCATGGCCACAGAAAGAGCCATCTTCTCCTTCATGGTAACATACTCACGGCCAAATACAGAATCCGGTTTGCTGATACCGACAATCTTTACGGATGCCGGATTGTCCACCGAAGCCATCAGTGCCTTTTTGGCCATATCCTGTGCCTTATTCCCGCTGTTGCCGGAACAGCCGGTTCCCATTCCGAGCAGAACTGCCACTGCAGGCAGTATCAGTAGTTTCTTTCCCTGTTTCATATCTTTACGATTTGAAGTTTGTCCGGAGCAAGACCGAGGCGTTTGCGGTAAATGGAACCGTCCTCCCGGTACATCTCCAGTTCGGATGAAGTAATGTTTTTCTCACAAAGTTCTTTCGCCTCTTCCAGTGTCAGCTGATGGCCTCCTATATTCCTCCAGATGGCGAATGAACACGGTGCTTCCTGATTACTGTAGTTGGAACAGTTGAAAGCCCTTGTTCCCACACGTACCTCGCCGCCGCAGTGCGGACACCTGCCGATAACAGACTGCATATTGACAGCACCGTCATCAGCAAGTTCCAGCACTGTCGGGAAAGTCTTTCCTTCCTTGGTGGAAAAGCCGTCCAAAAGGATACGGCGTTTCTCCAGGAACTCGGCAATCTCCGAGTCATTCATTTTCCGGTTGCCGATGATGGCATTGATGTTGAGCACACAAGAAGGATGCTCACCTGTGTTGTTCTCGCAGCGATACCCCTTACAGGTCTTCACCACGTTGCCGCCGCAGAACGGACAGCGTCCTATAATCTTCTTTTCTGAATCCATATTCCTGATAAATTACAATGTTTGAATTAATTGAATGAGAACCCCCGGTTCCAGCCCGCAACGATTCCTCCTATAATGTTCTTTCCGGACATCACGCTTGCCCATCCTTCCGGGTCAAGAGAGAACCAGAGGTCGTTCCATGAGAGTGTGCGTACCTGCCATGCCAGGATAAAGAGGTCGGTATTGACAGCCTCCAGTCTGGTCAGTACTTCGTTTGCTATGTAGTACCGCTCGGAAGAACTGAGCAGGTTTACCTTGTGCTTCTCCTTGCCTCCGTCAGAACCGCCTGTATCATAACTTCCGGAAGTCACCAGCTGCTTCATGAACGGATAAAGCGTAGCCATCTGGGTTGCGGCATCGGCCAGCTCGTCCGAGACGATTGCAGCAATGGCCGTTCCCTTCAGGTTGCTTCCTACCGATTTGAGCAGCAGGTCACAGTTCCGTGGTATCTCGGTGGCCACCAGTTCACCTACACGCTTTATCTGATAGAGGTTCTGCATGGCACCCTGTGCATTGGAAAGATATTCCAGCATCTTGTCCTCCACACTGTGTACCCTGTCGAGTGCAACCGTTACGGCAGTCTCGGCAGCAATGATTTTCTCGTGTGCCTTCTGACGTTTGTTGTAGATATTCTTCAGTGTGGATGTCTGTGCAAAGACAGCACCCGTCAGAGTCGGGTCTGTCTGTTGTGCAAAAGTGTCCGTACCTTTCAGCAGAAAAACTGCAAGGACGGCCATTACCGTTATTCTTAACTTGATTCTGTCCATATCATTCAGATTTTACGTCCTTTATTCCTTTGTTCGCTCAGATTCTGTTCACGTTCCTCTTTGTGTGGTGAAATCACCGGCTCCATCGGCCTGTTCAGCAGACAGTCGTTCCAGTCCTTGAAAGCCTTTGGAGGAAGCCACTGTCCCATACGGTACCGGATGTTCAGCTGCCTGGCAACCTGGGCCAGTAGGGGATGCTCCATGTCAGGCTCGAATACCTTTCCCTTCGCTTCAATCCGGATGCCGCCGTCAGTCCTGCTTATCTTCATCTGAATATCTTCCTGCAGAGCCATCATGCGCAGTCCGTATATTCGCCCTGCTAGGTCGTTGTCAAAACAGTCGAAGGCACGTGCATTGGGAAAGCGTTCCATAACTCCGGTTATCTGCCTGTCGGAAAATGTGCCGCCCAATGAAACCAGAGCCGCACTGTCCCCAATCTGTATCCGGTTTATCTGGTAGAAGGCCATGGCATCAAAAGCCGATTCACAGAAAAACACGCTTCTTACATTGTCCGGACTGATACCCGAAGGAACAGCCACCCATGCCGAAGATGACGAATCCGTACCGGCAGCCTTCGACTTGTAGCCGCCATGTCCTCTGATTTCATACCCTCTGATTTCATTTCCCTTTCCGTCAGTATATGGAAATCCGATATTGTAGCCCTCAAACTTCCCGTTGTTCCTGTCCCTTATTAGGGAAATAAAGGGCGAAAGAGCCGTAACGGTAGCTTTGGACAGTCCGCGCCGGAAAAACAGTCCCGGTATTTTACCTGTGTCAACCGGCTTCACCTCATATCTGGAAGCGTCAAACACACCGGATGATTTTCCTGCCGATTTTACATACTCCCTGTCCTCCCTGTATTCAGGTTCAGGCATGTTGGCGAAACGTGCCATGACCTTGGCTATCTTCTGCCACTCATCCTTTCCTGATACCGTAAAGGAAGAAAGATTCTCACGGATAAGTGTCACCACATCGCCCTTGGAACCGTCACGCCGGAAGAACGTCTGTGCTGCCTTGTCGTTCGGATGGCTGACAATCAGCGTATCCCTCTTGTTACCGCCCTCACCGAGCACCAGCTCGATGTAACGTCCGACACCGGCCTTCCTGTCCAGACGGTATCCCAGGGCGTATGCAATATCGTCAATCCCCACACGGGATTTCATTTCCCTGAAATTAACCTTGTAGTCGCTCATGCTTTCCGATTTAAGATGTTATACAGAATTTCATATACCAAGCCCTGTACCGGCATTCCGGTTCCGGCCCATCATGGTAATCTCGGGTTCGTATGTCTTCCGTGCAGTCATGTTCAGGAAAGCCTCCTTGTCCTTCCAGTCCGTAAGCTGGAAGAATGTCCTGGCCGTTTCCTTGGAAACTTTCTTCAGTCCCAGCTCCACGCCATCGTATGACGCACGGATGGCATAGTCTCCGGAACGGGTCTTGACAATGGCCGCATTCCTGAAAGGTATCTCCTCGTCCGCACTGACAGGAACCAGCGGGTCATTCTTTGCCAGATAAGGCTGCTCGCCGAGAGCCAGACGCTGTTTGTCCACATGGTCAAGAATCAGGTCGGAAGCCTTGTTTACGTCAGCCATGACCGATACGATAAACTTCGGTTCCTGTTTCAGTACACCAATCCACGAGTCCAGATAGGCAGCCGAGTTATCCGTTATCTTGGAATCAAATCCCATGGAATGACTGATCATGGCAGCCGTAAGTTCCGCCACCAGCTCCTCCTTGGCATATTTCGGGTCACCGAACCTGCCGCCCATCTCCCTGTTCAGACGCTCCGGTGTCATGGTGGAGTGTGTCATTTCATGCAGCATAGTAGAATAATACTCCATTCCACCACGGTAGGTTTCTTCCGTAGAAGCACCGATATTGAACTGCGCCTTCATGGGCAGCACCACAATATCCTTTGAGGGAGAATAATAGGCACCGTTCTCACGTTTGTCGGCACGTATCGGACAAAGCCACTGCTGCGTCTCCACCATACGGTCGAGTGCGGCATGGGTGTACATACCTTCCGTATCCCGAAGTTCCGGAACCTTAAACCTGTCCATGAGCTTCTGCATCCTCTCCGGCTGTACTTCGGCCAGATTGGTCTGAGCCACATTGTACACCGGGAATGACTTGATGAAAGGAATGACATCCATATCCTTCTTCTCTTCCTTGCTCATTGCACGGTATTCCTCCGTGCTTATCCTATTGCCGTGACTGTCCTTTATCATCATATCCCAGTACACCACCGGGAAGGCCTTTTCACCTTTCAGAACATGAGCCTTCAGGTTATGAGCCTGCTTGAAGGTCAGATATACCGGAAGCTGGTAGTTCATGGCTGCGGTATGCATCTGAAGGAAGAAGGAATTGGAACCGGAGTAGTTGCGGCCACCCACATTCTGCGGCAGTCCTGCATAATCCGATGCGCCGCCAATCCATCCCTGTTTCCATCCGGCATCCTTCATCTGCTGCATACGCTCAATCATCATTGCAGCGAAGCGGTCTATGGCCGCCTGTCCGCTGTTTCCCTGAGAGTCAGTTCCAGATGCCATAGCTGTCGTCATCCATTACCTGACGGTCCATCTGCTTGATGTCCGTCTGTTCCACATAGAACTCAGCCGATTCATCCGAAGGGTCAGTACCGTGTGACCGGCACCATTCCAGATAATCATCTGCATTCTCACTGTCCATAACAAAACGGAGGAAACCGATTTTGCCCTCCTGCAGAAGCTCCACAAGCTCCTCATGATTCATTTTAGCTGACATATAACTTATATTTTAGTTTTCTGATTATGTTACATTTTCATAGAAGCCGTTTTCTCCACCTTTGCGGTGTTGGCGGCAAGCATACCGGTTATTTCCGTATTCAGGTACTTGGCCGCAATCTGTTCCCTTGTGGCCGTCTTGGTCTTGAAAAGAGAATAGCCGTCATCGAAGGAGATTTCATGCCGGGAAGTCTTTCCCTTTTCTCCGAGGTCAACCGACACCTTCCATTTGTTGTCGTTCCTGTCCTTGGCCACACGCACACCTTTGGGGTCAACACCTTCAGGAAGCTGATACTTCTCGTATGCGGATTTCAGATGCAGACGTTCCCCGAAGTTCTTCTCAATAAGCTGGTTTGGAGTGGCCACCCTGTCGAAGTAGGCATTCAGGTCCTGGCGTGAAGCCACGGCAGACATGTTGGTATCCCCAACCTGAACATAAAACTTGTATTTCCCAAAGTCAGGACGCTGCTCGTCCTTCTCCTTATAGACATTGAACTTGTTAACGGTTATGGAACCGTCCGGTCCTGCAATCTCCATTGGCATACGGAAGGCTTCCTCAGATACCTTCGGCATCAGCTTTGTAGGGTAGTAGCGTTCCATCAGCTGCGGCACTGTCATTTCCTTATTCTGATAGGCTGCAAGGTCGGCTGCATCCATCTTCTGCGGTTTGAGCTGCTGTCCGTCAATCTTTGCGGTAAAGTACCAGTCGGCAGGATTGGTGGTACTTTGGTAAGCATGACCATGAGTTACCTTTTCACCGTTGGCAGTCACCATCTGCGGCTCACGGGGCTTGCGTTCCTGGGCTGTCTCCGTTTTCTGTTCGTCCTTCTTTTCGGCCTTTACCTCATTATCCGTCCCAGTCTCAGCTTTGGTTTCAACTTTGGCCTTCGACTTCTTTTCCCTTGCAGGTTTTACATTAACAGTGCTCTCCACTGTTCTGTCAGGAGCTTCCTGCACACCCTGTTCCTTTTTCTTCTTTCCCATATCTGTACTGTTTTGAATGGTTCTGTCATTATTCTCAGCCTTGTCCTGTCCGGCCTTCTTCTTCAAAGGACTGTCCTGTGCATCACAGATTGCAACCCTTATTCCTGAACGTATCAGCCTGGGCAGATAAACGTCAAGTGCCGATTGTGGGAATGATGCAACCTTTACAGGTTTCTTGTTGTCAGGAAGAATCCTGTCTGCAATCTCGATGGCAAGCACTGCGGCAGCCTTGACGGCATCCTGCTTATAGAGTTCATAGAAACTGTTCTGTCTGAACAGCAGCATGGCATCAGGATGCTTCTTCTTCAGTTCGTTGAACTGCCGTATGATACCGGTATCATTATCTGAATCTGTCTTTTTGGCCATAGGAATCAGTATTAGAGTTTAAGGCTGTTTGCTTTTGTTCCCTTTCGGGATGGAGAGAGTGAAATGGCACGCTCCACGGACTGTTTGTCCACCACCTTCTGATATTCCCATCGGTTCTTGTCAGTCATAACAAGACCGAGGTATTCAGGATGAATCTCGTCATAGCGGAGCTTCTGCTGCCTTTCCCATTCCTTCATGTCACCCTTGATAAGCCTGAATCCCTGCTGCTCCTTCAGGTCAATGCCGACTGAAACCTTCTCACCGCCCACATTCAGTTCAACCGGTTTTCCCTCCCGTACCTGCTGCTTCTGCTGCGTACCCAGTTCAATGTCGTTCACCTTCTCCATGTCCTTCAGACGCTGCTCCAGCTTGATGTCAGTGACACGCCTGTGAATGACGGATTTCGTTTCGGGATCAAGCTGCAGATACTGCTGAGTCTTTTCACCGTTTACGTTGACCGCCTTCTGTATTACCTCACCTCTGGCCAGACGTTCAGCCTCCTGCTGAGTGAGGTTGAGAACCTTGTTGCGTTCCCGGTCCAGTTCGGCACGTACCGGATAGGCAATAAGAGCCGGAGCACCGTTTTTGTCTGTAGTCATCTGTAGCTTCATCGGCATGGTGATGATGCTGCCGTTCCTTGCGTTGATGGATACCTGCATGATGGGAGTCACTTCACCTGCCATCAGCTTCTCCTTCACTTCCATAGGTAAACTGTCCGCCTTTTCACGGTCGATACCCAGTATTGCCAGTTTTTCGTATGGCAACAAATCGGACTGATTTCTGTTGTGCATTTCCATATTACTGTAATTAAGCTGTTATATTTGCGGTTCTAACCGCCTGAATGCCACAAATGTATTTACGGCAATCCCCTAAAAAAGAAATGCACAACACTATTCTGATTTCACTGCTGCTGATGCTGCTGCCGGTAAGTGTATCGGCACAGTTCTATACGATAACCAGAGATTCGGAAATTCTGCCAACAGAAAGACGAAAGGAGTCTTATAACCGTGCAGCAAAGGATGTTACAGAAGGGAAAAAGAATAAGATGATGGCAAAGGATACCCTGACTGTCAGGCCGGACAATCAGAAAAAATTGGAAGATAACAGCCGGAATAGTGACAGGAAAGCATCCCTAAAAGCAGAACAGCAAAAGAATGTAGATGACATTATAAAAGCTGAAAATAATTTTCCTGAACTTACCATCCCCAACCTTTATAAAGAAATCATAAGAAACGGAATCCTATACCCAAAAATTGTATTGGCTCAGGCTATACTGGAGACCGGATGGTTCCGTTCATCAGTATGCCTAAACAAGCATAATCTTTTCGGACTTACCAATCCACGTACAGGGAAATACTATGAATTCAATCATTGGACAGAAAGTGTTCGGGCTTATTATACTAAAGTGCAATATAAATACAAAGGTGGAAATTATCTGCTTTGGCTTGATGAAATCGGTTATGCGGAAGATCCAAGATATGTTCGAGAAATTATTCAAGTTCTAAAACTTATTTAATCGCAAATAATCTAGCATATTATATAGAACATAATAATTTCAATATCTTTGTGTAGGATTACTATAAATGAATGATTATGGAAGATGTATTTCGTGATTACGGTCAATTTGAAAATATAGAAAACAAAAAAATTATATGTTTTAATATAACCAAGACATATCTTCTTTCAGAAAGGGAAAACCTTTATGAGTGTACAAGAAAATTTTGGAAGCTAAACGGTGAACGAGCTAAAAATGCAGAATTAGTTTTTGCCGTATGTTCAAAGTATATTGTAGGAGTCTTCAAACCGACACACTGGTTTCTTACCGATTCTGAGGAATATTCTGGTCGTTGGGAGTTTGAAGGAGAAGAAATAATCGATTCACCATTTATAAATATGAGTATTGCTCATTTAGTAGGTAGAAGACAAAACCCTGTTATGTATATTAATATGTAATCATTTATGAAGCCAACTAAAGAAGAATATATAAAAATCTTCAGTGAAATGAAGAAATGTAGATTTCTAAATGAATTGAAAACTGATAGATATGACTCTACTATAGACTGCTTTTGCATTGTACGGATGGTAGATAAAAATACAAACTGTCTTGTTCTATATGATAATATTTCAAAAAATGAGCTGTTTAAATATTCTCAAGATGAATTCCTTAACATTTGTAGCTATATTGAAAAATATGCGGACTCTCATTTCTTAGGTTGTGATTTTTGCCAAACGACTAAAACTGTTTCTATTTCATCCCTTATAAAAGGTATAGTAAATGAATTTAATTTACATAAGAAGAAAGATATAATATTAGGAACGAAAATCGCTTTATCTTACTTAAAAGTTTATGGAGACTGGGAAAATTTTAATTACTCGGTTGAACTTCTATCAAAGGCCAAATTTATAAATGACTTTCGGGATGCTATACAAAAAATATGTATAAAAGCAGGGGTAAACGACCTATTTAGAAGCCAAGAGAACAAGTCCAAAAAAGAATATATTATCAAACAAGCTCAAAGAATATCAAAAAGCGATAATATAATTTACTCGCATACTATTATTCAAAAATTAAATAATGCCTTCATAAAAATAGGCTTAACAGAAGATGGATACCTATTAGACGAACAATTCAAAGTTATCAAAGAAAATATCGAAAGTCTATATCACTCAGAAGCTCAGATTCAAGGTTCAGTTGTCTATAATTACGAAAAAGACAAATGGAATAAAACTTTTTCAGGATGGACTGCTGAAATAACAGAGAATAAACCTTTTGATTTTTCAGAAGATGATTTAAGTCATGATTCGAGGTTTTGGTAGTAAAATATATCTTATAAGAGAAAAAATACTAAAACAATAATATGTATGGGATAAATAGTATAGAACCCATATTTTGCTAACATACTATGTATAAATCCCCTTGTTCCATCATAACGAGAAATCACAAAATGTGCTAATAAAATGCCAGTTATCCCATAATACATCATCAAAGTAAATGTGCAAAAAAATTGCATACCTCTACTATATGGGAAAGAGTCATCATATCCATTAAAAAGATAAAATATAACAATAATAAGTATCCCTCTCCACTCATAATCCCCTCCAAGCCATAAAGCGAGTCCGGCCATGCCAAGTGTCCAAAAGAATCCCAGTACTAGACTATGTCGTAGAAGATTTTCAAGAACCATCAGCGTGGCTACACCCAAGGCAAGCGTAAACATCACATTATGTGTCCCGTCAGCACCATTCAGCAGATACCAGGGTATTTCACTGATTACGGCAAAGCCCAGCAGAGTAAAGAAATACCTGTACCTGCTTCTTGTATGAATAAACCCTTCCGCTATCAGGAAGGCAAACACAGGAAAAGCGATGCGCCCGATACAGCGCATCGTTTCGTATAATACGGTACCGTGCTCCATCAGATAGAGAGCAATATGGTCTATCACCATGGAAATCATGGCAATGACTTTCAAGGCACTGCCGCTAAGTCCGAATGTCGGTTTTAAGGTCATATTCATAAATTACATATTTAACTGATACCGAGAAGTTCCTTTACCATATCCTCCACTTCCTGGTTCACACGCTTGAAGTTACGGTTGAGCAGGATTTCCTTCTCTTTATCGTTCTTGAACTCATATATTTTTGGAAGAGAAACATAGTGCTTTTCCTCGTCCTTAATCTTCTTCATATCAAAGTGTGTCTTGCAGAAATACTTGGTGGTCTTGAACTCTTCCGACTGCTCGATGTCAAAATGGTTAAGCATACTGTCATCGGTAGCAGTAAAGTCACGTGCCGCCTGTCCGGCTAGCCAGCCTGTTGCCATATCCGCAATCTTGGCTGCAGGAACCAGAAAGTCCATCTTCTCAGAGATTGTGGTTGATACCTTGTGGTCATTGATGGAAATGGAACGTGAGGTCTGTTTTGCCTTTCCGAATACATCATTCTGTGCCCACTCCAGCGTCTCCTTGTTACGTGCCGCACCCATGAAGATATTACCGCAGGTGGTGATAATCTTCTGCATACCGACCTTGCCGTAGTCAGCTTCCAGCTGAGGAAGCTCCTGGAAACCTAAAGTTACGGCAACCTTGTTGGAACGAGCCGTACCGATAAGACGGTCTATCTTGTGAAAGTACAGTGTCGGAAGCTCGTCCACTATGATGCTCACCGGAATGTTACCCTTTGAGTTCACCCTTGTAATCAGTCGGTTCAGTACAAGTGCATTAAGAGAACCGATAACCTGTTCCTTTTCTGGGTCATTGGCTATTACCAGATAGCTCGGATTAGCCTTGTCAGAAATCTTCAGGTCGAAATCATCCCCGGTGAATACCCAGTACGCTTCCGGAGACACAAGACGTGCGGCGTTCACACGAAGCGTACCGACCATACCTTCCAGCTGGTCATTGGCCTTGTTCTCGTATGCACTCTTGAACGGAGCCATCAGTGAAGCAATCCTGTCATCCTGCATCAGGATATTGAATACCTGGTCGTATGGCCTTCCCAAGAATGAAAGTACATGCGGCATGTCCGAGAACTCGCCGGTTATGGTATCCGGCTCCACCTCATTGCCATACTCGTCCTCATACCAGCACCTCTGAATCAGAATCTTTCTGCCTGTCCGGTCCTTATAGCTGTATCCGTTCAGGTCCACAAACATACGGTCCTCGTCAGTCGATACGTCATTGCCGTTCTCATCCACGAAATCAAGCACCACGTTACCGTCCTTGTCTATGGCATTGAAGTCATCCCAGTTGCGTATGACAATCTCCAGTTTCTTTCCCTCCAGTGATATGAAACGCTTCAGTTTCCTGCCGTTCCTGAATCCGACCGGATGGAAGTTTACAAAGAAATAGATGATGGCAGCCAGGAAGTTTTCCGCAGAATTGGTGAAGAATGCTTCCGATCCGCCCTTCTTCTCTCCACCTCCCTTGTTGAGCGAGGCCAAAAGAGTAGCCGCCGTTTCAGAAGCGGCAGCCAGATCCGGGATATATTTCCGCTGAATCGGATTGATACGGTTGGAGTATTCCACATCGGTAAAATTTACTATACGGAATCCGCAGTTCTGAGGCAGTTTACCGGCTTTCCTGTTCTTGCAGTACTGATAGAAAAGCGTCTGTGCAAGTGTCGGAAACTTGAAGTCATATACCATCATGGCAAATCCCTTTGCAGAGTGTTGCCTGATGAACGGGTCAATAATACCGAAAGACTTACCCGAACCCGGCGTACCCAGTACAATCGTGCCACGGAACGGATTGATGATATTGATCCAGCCTTTGTGCATCTTCTTTTTCCAGTAGTATATCATCGGAATGTTCACCGAATAATCATTGCTGACCAGCGTTTCCGACTGCTGGAACGATTCGTTCTCAAAGTTGAAACGGTCCTCACCAACCTTGTAGTTGTAATACTTGGCAATACCGTCCAGTCCCTGATGCACCAGCATGGTACCGACTACCGAACAGACTGCATACATAAGCCTGTTGGCCGGAAATCCCAGCCAGCTGAATCCGAAACTCATGCCGTGTAATACAAAACAAAGCCCTACAAGTGTCAGACCGGCCAGTACCGGATAGATAACCATTGTCCTTACATTGAACTTCAGGGACTTTTCAGCCTTTGTGCCGATACAGACAATACAGATGCATATCAGTTCGGCCACCTTGCATCCCGATACGGAATTGAATACCCTGAACCGTGCCAGCAGGTCGAGTACGAACTGTGTAACCCTGTTGTCTGCCGTAACAGGCAGGTTCATGATGATTTCAATAATCAGAAATATATAGATGCAGCTCCTGAAGTAGTTGTACATCTGCTGCTGTTCCCTTGTCTCTTCAAATGCCATACGCTCTAACTGTATATGAATTTACTAAAATGGAACCTTTATACCCAACAGCAGACCGTTGCGGAAGGTATCCCCATGCAGGAAGTTCACATTGTTCTTCTGGATTATTGAAAACTCCAGTCCGCTGCGGAACACATAGCTGTATTCAAATCCGGCCTCCAGCCCGAAGAAGAACTTCTTCTGTACCGCACCGAACTGAGGCCCCAGACGAAGGCGCATCATGCCGTTCTTGTACCGTGCCAGACGGTGCTTGTAAACCATACCGCCATCCCAGAAATAACCTTTCCAGAAATTGTGACATACCGGCTTCTGCCAGTGATTCCCGACCTCACCGTATACTTCGACCGCATTTCCGTATGAAAGCGGATACTCATAACCCAAAGTGGCATTCAGCGTACTTGGAAAAAGAAATCCGGCATTGACGGAAACCTTTCCGGTCTGTGCCGATGCACCGATGAATGCAACCGAGCAAAACAGAATGAACAGAATCTTCTTCATGGCCTATCTTTTTATGGAATGATCAATATAATAGTAGGGGTAATAGTCGGCACCATCCAGAATATCCGAGTCGAAGCCGTCTGCATTGAGAATGTCCTCATACTCGATGGTGAGTACCACCACACGTCCGCTAATCTGGTTCTCGGAAATCTCCAGACGGAGCACCTTCTCTTCAGGGAAAGTCAGCTTCGGAAGTACAAGCACGTTCCTATAGTCCTTCCTGAACTTACGGGTATTGTTCATGGAGAATACCGGAGTAAGTTCTATGGTCTGTGAATTGGTTGCCTTGGTCTCTTTTTTGTCAGTAAGTTTTACCCTTATCTCCTCTATATCGTATGCAATCCTGGTCCTGTTCTTCAGCGTATAGTCCAGAAAGAAATAGTCACCGATGGAATAGATATTGTTGATGTATGCCCTGATTCCGTTTTTGTTTGATACAATCTGGTTGAACTTTCTTCTGCTTCCATAAACAGCCCAGGCATATCGTGCAATCTCGGCCATCGGCATGGAAACCTCCGGATTGATATAGGACTGCGTCTCATTGTAGGAGACATTGTAGATGGTAGAAGCATATTCCGGTGATTCGGTATAGAGAATATCATACTGTGCGATATGACGCTCACCGATAATGGTAAGTGTACCAAGAAGTTCATTCTCACTATAACCTTCGGAAGACGATATGGAATCATTCTCCAGATAAGGCTTGATGCGGACGATATTGTCTGTACACTGGTTGCCTATAATCCTTGTCGTGGAAATGTCCACCATTTTGATGTTCTCCGGCATTACAATGTGCGTGGTCACTTCCCGGTTGATGTATATCTTCTCGTTGGCCGACATATGTACGGCTATGCCTGTGATAAAGCATATTATCAGAATAATTCTAGTTTTCATATTCTACTATTATATTTTAGATTTATATTGAAAAACTGCACTTATCTTGCATCCTCCGAGTTTATCAGATAAACGATGGTATTGTATTTGATTTTTGCCTTGTTCTTTCTGATATTGGAAGATATGGCAGAAGTTGCAGAGTTATACATGTTCTGCAGTGACTGGAGTGCAATGGCCTCCGTGGAAATACCTGTACCGTAACCGTCACTGGATTCAAAACTGATATTCTGCTGTACCGTATTGGAACCTGCATCCTTCATAAAATCACGGAATGCCGATTCAGGCACATAGAAACCTTCCATACCGTCATTGTCAAATACAGAAAGCTTAACCTTGATGAACCTGTCGCCGACAAGAATACTGGTTATGGAAGCCCTGACACGCTGCTGTCCGAAACCTGTTACCGTTCCATAGAGGTAAGTTCCCTTTTTCAGCTTTGTGCCGCTTACCGTCACATCATCCAGAAGCTTGAACCGCAGACGTGTACCTTCATGCGCCTTTGTAGTCTGATCAATCATGGCACGTATCAGTTTGTTCTCGGCAAATTCATCCGGAGCAGTAACCGTATTGAACCTGTCGGCATTGGTGTCATCAGACTTGATTACCAGACTCGGACGGTTGCGTTCCCTTTCCTCCTGACGTACTCTGGCTATGGAATCAGCCCTGTGCTTTCTTTCCGCTTCCTCTGCTTCCGGGTCTTTGATACCCAGTCCGCCTTCAATGGCCTTCTGCCGTTCATAGCTCCTTCGCTGAATCTCTTCAAGGTCACGTGCAAACTCGTCCTGTGAGGAATAGCCCATACCTCCGTAACCCATTTCACTGTTTCCCGAAGGACCGTTCCCGTAGGCATATGCATTGATATGCTTTCTTGATTCTGCAAGGGAACGCTCCAATTCTTCAAGTTCTCTCTGCTGCCGCTGTCTTTCAGCTTCAGCAACATCCAATTGGTTCAACTCCTCCTCGCTGTAGCCGTGTTCCAGTTCCTCCTTCTTCTGTTCTTCCTCCCCGATACCGCTGACGGCTGTGAAGGCATCCTCGTCACCGAAACGTCTGGACATCTCATACATCTTGTCTCTGGCTTCCTCGGCATTGGCCTGGGGAAGTTCCATGTTGATACGGTCTGTAGCTACCGTTCCGGCAGTTTCCTCACTGCCTGAGAAAATCTGCATCACAAAGTATACCAGTGCGCACAGCGGAACGAATATGACCAGCGGAAAGATATACTTGGGCTGTTTGAAATTAATCTTGATCATGGGTTATCATTGTTTTTAATGGATTTGACTATATTTTCCAGCTGCCGGTATTTGAGGATGATCCGCAAGGAATCCTCACGGCTCTTTACTGGTATTGCAATCATGGAGTCCAGTTCATGACGCAGTAACTGTCCCTTTACCGTCATGTCCGTCAATACACTGCGGTGAATGTCCTTGTTTGCCTGGATGGTACGGAATCCCTGAAACACCGGTTCCATTGCGGCTATCGAACTGACATCCGGTTCACTCTGTTTCCCGTTGCCGGAATCTATGGCTATGGTACTTACAAGTAGCAGAAGCAGTGTTCCTGTTACACCTATGAATGTAGCTTTCGGATGCTTTGCTGCCCATCTGTTGGCCAGTCTGATTCTTGCGGACAGACGGTATCTTGCTCCGATGGCACCCAGTTTGGGTTGCAGCCACGACCTGAGAAGCAGATGCGTTTTCAGACGGCTTTCCTGTATCTTTTTTCTGAATGATTTCATAATGTTAGCTTATCAATAGTCCAAATCCCTGTTTTCAAGCGTTCTCCAGCCGGTAATGAGCAGACCGTGGGGATTGTTCCTTGTCCTCGGTACGGACTCGATGTAACCTGTTGTCACCATCGAGCGTCTGATGTCCCTGGTCCTGCGCTTGATAAGTTGCGTACCGTAATAGGTAAACTTCCGTTCATGTTCGTCAAACTGAATGGAGTCGCACATGATGGTGCAGACAGCCGAAGAGGAAATGATGTCCGAATAGAAACCGTTCTCGTCCATGGCCTGTTTCTGTTTCAGCGCAGTCCCGTCAGCCATATACATTGCTTTCCCTACCGTCCATTTGATATAGTCGTTGTCGGGCGGCAGGTTGAAGAAATATTGGTGGAACAGCTGTATGTGCGCCTTGGCCTCCATGGTGAAGTTGGCTTCCAGCCGTGCACGCTCGGCAAGAAACGGAATGTCTCCGTCAAGTACATAAATCTGCTGCCTTTCTTCATTGACTAGAGAAATGCAGCACCAGACCGTAAAGGCACAGATGACAGTGCAGCCTCCGATTACCGCAAATACCGTCATCATGGCCAGTCTGGTTTTCTGTGCAAGGGATTCAATAAGCATATTGTAAAAAGATTTGAAGTTATTTGACTAATGACTTGACAGCCGAACCTGTTCCTCTCATGGCAGAACCTGCTGCACCTCCGGCCATGGCACCTGCAGTAGTGGTGATACCCATTGCAGCCGAACCGGCAACGGAACCCGTACCCGAGCTTACACCTCCCGGAATCAGCCATGAAGCCACTTCAGGAACGAAGCGTATGATATAGGCACCCACGAGCATACCCATGGCATACATACAGTTCGAGCCTATTCCCTGCAGTCCCAGTGCACCAATCTGTTCCCAGGAATTTACCGAGCCATGAAGCAGATGGTCGTATGCCACCAGATCCTGCTGCAGGTTATAAAGAAGGATGAAGTCTATATAATAGATGCACATATAGGTCACGAATCCCCATAACGAGAGGGAAAGGAACTTGGACATCCACTGGCTCCAGGCCGAGTTCCATGGCGGTGCCAGCGAGAGGGCAAACATGATCGGACAGAATATCATCATGATGGCCATGAAAATCCTCTGTGCCACGAGCATCCCGTAATACGACATTTGGAAAATCAGTTCCCCGACAAAGCGTATTACATCGTTTATCCATTCACTGACCTTCGTCTCAGCCGCCACGGCAGCCCTCTGGGCGTAGTTGTTGATGGTCGAGCCCAGATTTTCCACATTATATATCAGCTTGTCCCACCAGGCAGCATCCTGACCGATTTCGGCCACCTGCTTTGCCGTGGCAATGGAGTCCTGCACGGTTCTCAGCCTGTCGAGATATTCACTCTGTTTCTGTGCCACCTTCAATTCGAAGGCCGCCACTTCCTTGTTCTTTGCCTTGGCCATAGCCCATGTAGCAGACTCCAGACTCTTTCCCGGAACCTGCAAAGCCGAGCATATCCATGAAGAGGATGAAATACACAGGGAAATGCCGATGATGCGCAACAGCTTTATGACATCCATACCACGCCTTCCGAGCATCATCATCCAGCATTCGTATGAACCGACACATAGGGCCAGGCACAGACCGAGAGCCTTTGCCATTGAAACGGCATCACCGAGAACGGCCACATTTGGAAATGTCTCCATGGCCGTCAGCAGCTTTTCCAGACTTTCGTCAATGGCCGGAAGTCCTATTGTCAGTGGAATAAACAGTAAATTCATGATTGACTATATTATTTGTTTAATATTATTACCTGAATTGTTATCAATTATAGAGAATGTCTAATAGTGCGTAGCGGCAACGGCACAAAGGTGTGCAGTCCTGTTGACCAGTTCTGCCATCCTGGATTTGGCTTCCTCATATGCCTTCTGCCGCTTGGCGTTCTCCAGTCCATAGCCGACACCGGTTTTGTGTATATAGGCTATATCCGCACAGAGTATCTCATTCTGGCGGCTCAGCTCGTCCACCTGATAGCGGAGCTTGCCGTCACTCTTCTGCATACAATAGAGCAGTCCGTCCGTGATACAGTCCTGCATACGGTTGAACTCGTCCTTGTAAGTGGCATACATCAGGTCAACATTTCTGTCAGCCTCCCTTGCCAGTTCTTCCTTATACAGTTCCTCGATATATTTGCGCTCACTCTCCACTTTTTTGATTTTCTGTCTCTGCGTCTCTTCGGCAGTCACACGCACCGGCATGATACGTTTTACATCAGACTTTGGTTCCTTGAAACGGACACGGAATCCGGAATTGAACCAGTCCCATTTCCAGTACATTTCCGCACCGGAATATTTCTTATGCAGGAAAAAGTAATACCAGTCCGGAGCAAAATCCCATGGACCGTTCTCCATTGACTTCCACTGCTTCTGCTTTTCACTGTCACTTACTATGCTTTGGGCATTGGCAACAGTAACTGTACCTGAAACTGACATGCAGAACAGGCATAATAATATAATTCTAACCTGCATATCCCTGATTCCATTTATTGATTACACGCTCAGCTATCTCATTCTTCACATTGGAGTTCAGTATCTCCCAGATATAGTCCGGCTTCCATCCGCAGTCCGTGACAAGGAAACAATACAGGTTGGCATTATCTATGATGTACCTTGCCCTGTCGATGGAAGCCTTCAGTGTCATTACCAGATTCAGTTTCTCATCCATGGAAGCCTTCATCAGGTTTATCCCCGAAGCGGCTACGGATGCATACAGTCTGTAGCAGTGTTGTATCTCCCTTGATATTGCCACGTTGGCATCGGCATAATACCATGCTACGAAAGGCTTCTTCGATACATGACTGAAAGTATTACCGGTAAAGTCCTTGTATTCCGTTACCAGCTGATACAGTGAGTTGGCCGTTGAAGAAATGGCACCGGCCAGTACCAGATACGAATAGGCATTGTTCAGCCTTGTATCCAGAGTGGTCCGGACATCATTGAACTTTTCCGCACCTTTCTCAATGAGCGACTGCTCACCATAGCTTGCGGCCACCCTTGTCAGAGCCTTGTCCTCGTCCTTCTTTATGGCCTTGTGCAGGGCTATGAGTGCTTCGATGGTCGGCAGGTCTTTGGGTATTATGAAAGCATAAGCATTTACAGGCAGCAACAGCATTATAATACCGGCTGATATGATACTTATATTCCTGATTTTCATGACAAATTCATACATATGAAAGGTTAATAATTTGAAGCAACCAGTCCGTTCCAGTCCTGTACAAGATTTCCCACATGATTCTTCATGGTTACCACATTTGCCCATCCTTCAGGGTCAATGGCAAAGAAGAGGTCGTTTGCAGTGGCATACTGTGCCATCAGAACCATCCCTTCCACCTTGTAGCGTATCTTGTTCAGGTCAGTATAGATGCTGTTGGCCAGTGTCAGCCTTTCATACCTGTCCAGCAGGTTGTAGCCGTCATCCTTTTTTTCGGCAGTGGCCTGTCCTTGCAACGGATTGGGTATTCTGGCATTGTTCACGATATTGACGAAGTTGCCGACCAGCTGCTGTGTTTCCGCTACAAGGTTGCCGAGTTCGTTCAGACAGAGCAGCCTGTTTGAAAATTTAGCCTTGCTTACCGTGCTGACAAGTACCGGAACATTTCGCAGAATATCCAGAGCGCACAGGCCTATTTCCTTATAATAAAGACTTTCAGTCCCGAAACCGGATATGTTCTCCATACTCAGCTTGTAGAGTTCCTTCATGGTAGCCATGCTTACCGTATAGAGTTCCACCTTCTGTTTCTTGGCGGCGATGGTATCCACACGCTGGTTGTGCTGCTCCTCGATAAGTTTCTGTGAAGCGGTATTGGCCATGACAATCTTCAGGCAGTTGCGGTCGAATACGATTCTCCAGGCAGCATGTGCATTAATACAGACAAATGCAGAAATCATTATAACCGATATGATTCTTAATACTGTTCTTACCATAGTGACATAACTTTTTGATGTTGGTTGACTTTTCTTGCAAACTCCAGATACAGAAGCCCTCCATCCGCCTTGCGGTCTTCCTCGATACGGGTGATGGCCTCCTGCAGCGTACCGTACCGGGCAAGATAAATCTTCAGCGCCTCCTTTTCGGTACGTTCTGTAGTGTATGCCCAGTAGCATTCCGGTGCTTCCTCCACACCGTACACATCCGAGTGCTGTCCCCGGCAAATCCACACCTCCTTGAAGTAGCTTCTTCCCTCATGGTTGTTCAACGCATTGATGGTGAAAATCTGCTGACGCTGTATGTCAGTGAGTCCCAGAATGGCTGCGATATCCTCATACCTGTCCTTGAACTTGGTCTGGTCAAGCAGAATCTTCACGTCCGAGTTGTTGATAATGGCCTCCTTCACAATAGGGGAATCAATCACGTCATTAAGCTCCTGTGTGACCACACCGGCTATTCCGTGGAACTTCCGGACGGTCTTATACAAATACTTTATATATTCTGCCATGGTAGGTGACGCGATTGCCTTCCATGCCTCTTCGATAATAAGAGCCTTCCGTCCCTTCTTGATACGCATCTTCTGCAGGAACACGTCCATGATAATCAGCACCACAATCGGGAAAAGCACCGGATCATCCTTTATCTTGTCAATCTCGAATACAATGAAACGCTCGTCAAACAGGTTAATGTCCAGGTCGGAGTTCAGCGTCATCTCCAGTTCACCGCCACGGTAGAACTGTTTCAGTATGGCCGCAAAGTCATGTATATTGAAACTGATTTTCTCCAGCTGTGTAATCTGCGGAATACGCTCCAGGGCAAACTCATAGTAGGAATTGAACGAGAGTTCCTGAACCTTCAGCCTGCGCTTCTGTTCCTCCATGTGGTCAATCTGCCTGTCTATTTTAATCAGCATGGAATTGTTATAAAGTTCCCTTTTATATTTTTCAATGATGGCAAGTGCACGTTCCTTTTCCGATTCTGTGGCCGCTTCATCATTGATTAGGGCGGTCAGTGAACGACACTGTCGGATAAGCTTCAGACGGCGTATTTCGGAAGGCAGCAGCAGGGCACGGCTTTCAGCCTTCTCCTGAACCTCTTCCGTGTTTATCTGTCTGTCGATGTCCTCCATGCTGTGCGTGAACTGTTCATAGTCATCCTCCATCTTGGCGGCTACCAGCAGTTTCTGTCTCAATGCCTCACGCTCACTGTCGCTGAACCCTTCAAAAGGATTGAAATAGGCCTCGTAATATTCCACAATGGTCTGGTTTATCAGCATGTCCTCAATCTTTGTTGGAAATGCGTTACCTTTGAATATCAGGAATATCAACGATTTGAGGAAGTTCTTCTTCTCCCCGAAATTAAGTTCATATTCCTCCTTCGTGACCTTGAACGGATTCATGGAAATGGGCTTCTCCTTCGAGTAGGCTATGTATGTACCCTTGTAATATCTGCATATGCCTTCGTAGGAATCACCCGTGTCCACCATGACCACATCCGTATTCTGTTCCAGGAGCTGGCGTACCACACTGTTCATGTGGAAGCCTTTTTGTATCTCCTAACACGCTGAGCCACAGCACTCTCTTAAAAATAACAAATTCAAAACGGTACAAATTTTGAACAGGGGAAATCTATAGTTCAAGGCACTCGGCAAAGAGAAAAAACTATGACAGGGGCAAAAAGCAGTTTTAAGATTATTTATGAAAATATTTTGGGCAATTTTGGCTGGTTGCTATCCAAAGAGCGCATTTTTGATAAAAAGTCCCACTTTCATCAGCCATAAAGAGTGAGACGGTCGAAAAAGAAAAAGAGGGGTAAGAGAGCCTTGTTAGTGACCTCAACATAGGGCGAAAATGGATGTCTTGTACCTCAGTTGTATCTCTGTTGGCATATATTGCTGATAGACAATGCAGGTTATTAATTCGGCGGCAACAAACAAGACGTATTTTTATCTAAATACATATTTTTAGGGTAGTCAATGCAAGAAAAATACGTAAAAGCTTGGTATTATAGAATTAATTATATACCTTTGCACGATAATTTAATAAATTTAATTATATGTCAAATTATAATAGGCTAAAATTAGTCCTCGTTGAACATCAAAAGACAGGGAAGTGGCTTGCTGAGCAACTCGGTAGGTCAACATGTACTGTTAGTAAATGGTGTAGTAATACAGTTCAGCCAGATTTGAGAACCCTGAATGAAATTGCAAATCTTTTACATATTGACGTGAAGGACTTATTGGTTAGCAATAATATTAGTAATATATGAATTGGGACTCGTTTCGTTTTATAGATTTATTTGCTGGAATCGGAGGCATCCGACTCGGCTTTGAATCTGCTGGAGGACATTGTGTGTTCTCCTCAGAATTTGATGAGAATGCATGCAAAACATATGAGGCAAATTTTGGTGAGCATCCCTCTGGAGATATTACAAAAATTGAAGCCAAAGACATTCCAGATTTCGATATTTTGCTTGGTGGTTTCCCCTGTCAAGCATTCTCAATTATTGGAAAAAAAGAGGGATTCGAGAATGAAACCTGTGGTACATTGTTTTTCGAGATTGAGAGGATTTTAAGAGAAAAAATGCCCAAAGCATTTATGTTGGAGAATGTCAGGAACCTGACTGCCCATGACGGAGGAAAAACATTCAAGGTAATCAGAAGTCACCTTGAAGCGTTAGGATATTCCGTCTATGCCAAAGTTCTCAACGCATTGGACTATGGAGTACCTCAAAAAAGAGAAAGGATAATCATAGTTGGTTTCAAGGATAATGTGCTGTTCTCTTTTCCTGACCCTGTCCCTGTTTCCAAACGCAAAAAACTTACAGATATTTTGGAGCAGGATGTTTCTGACAAGTACTATGTGAGGGATGAAATAAAAGAATCGAGGCTAATGCGTCTTAAAGACCCCAATTACCCCAAGCCATACATATCGCATGAAAATATGGCAGGAAGCATAACGCCACATCCATATTCTTCATGTTTAAGGGCTGGCGCCTCCGCAAACTACATCCTTATAAATGATGAGCGCAGACCCACTGAACGTGAGATGTTAAGACTACAGGGATTTCCAGACGATTTTAAGATTGTTGTATCTTACGGACACATTAAACATCAAACAGGAAATTCAGTTGCTGTACCTGTAATTGCAGCGGTTGCAAAACAAATGATTTCAACTTTAAAAAAATACGAAGAAAGCACAATATTATGATTACATTAGAAGCTGCCAAGAAAGCATTGGATACCGTAATTGAAAAGGGAAGAGTACATTTGTACAAACCCATTCAGGTTGCGGAAATACTATATAGAGACCGTGTCTATAAAGATATAGACTTGTCGAAACTGGAAGATTATCGTACACAAAGCAAGAAATGGCGTGATGAAATAACCATGCCTTTGTTAGGGCGAAAATGTACAAGTAGTGCTCGATTCCAAGATGACTTGTTTAATGACAACGCCACACCGCCGTCAGTTCTTGTAGTATTAGGCAAAGAAAACCGCAGGACTAAAGGTGCTGTAGAAGCCTATATATATAACCAATTCACTAATAAGCATGGACAACTAAAATTGGCTTTGGATTATTGCCTTGATGCAACCCCTCAAACATTTCAAATCCAACAATTTATTGATTCGTTTTGGAATGAGCCAGGATTGAAGAGAAGCCTTGATAAAGTCTATGAAATCATTGTGTATTCATTATTCTCTACGTTAGTGGAGGCAATGAAACTGGAGGTTACTATAACTGTTAAAGAAGAAGGCTTTTCCCTGCTCAAAGAGTTTGAGGACTTTTCTCGCAAGGTAATGTGTTTGGACAGTTCAACCACTCACTTTATACAGGATGCCCGAGTTTATAGGGTCGGTGTTACAAATGCAGCAGACAGAGGTTTGGATATGTATTCAAACTGGGGTCCTGCTATACAAATTAAACATCTTAGTCTGGATGTATCATTAGCTGAAGGCATTGTTAATAGTGTCTCCAGCGATAAAATCATTATCGTATGTAAAGACGCAGAGAAAGATGTAATTGTTTCTTTATTGTCACAAATAGGTTGGAGAAGTCATATACAAAGTGTTGTGACTGAGAACGATTTAGTGAATTGGTACGAAAAAGCTCTTAGAGGTCAATATTCTGAGTTATTAGCCGATAAGCTGCTATATTGCCTTGCTCAAGAAATTGCCGAAGAGTTCCCTTCTGTCGATAATACTGTAGATACTAATTGAAAAGTGCGCTGTATTCTAATTGAAAAGAGCTCCATCCAT
>OBAQ01000532.1_pt1 | contig 34744 bp, 44 predicted proteins | sample 1517821 | NCBI WGS metagenome assembly OBAQ01 (sample SAMN04571705, study PRJEB22368) | human gut metagenome | biome: human gut; material: stool | host: Homo sapiens | place: Luxembourg | collected 2012-09-27
GTCGTCTACTCCGTCTGTACATAGCCAGCCTTCGAAGTCGGTTCCCGATAATCCATATCCACTGCCCTCTGTAAATCCGAAGTTCAGCAGGCGCATGTCGTTCCCGTTGCCGGACAAGTCCTTCAAAACAGCCCGGTCGGGGTCGTCGTTGGACTTGCCCCAGGTGGAGATGGCCATCTTGACATGGCTGAGTAGTTCGGGGTCGATGTAGGGACGACCGGAACCGGAAGAAGCTCCCGGAACTCCTAAGCGTATCGCATTCATGCGAATAGGATCAAGCCCTATCGCATCAAGCTTAATTGGATTTAATCCTATTGCGTCCATTATTCTTCTGATTCAAAAATAGAAGCCTTTACCGGTTCTGTTTCACATTCGATTTTGAGATATTGCCCGGGGATAAGGCCGACGATCGGACGAGCGAATTTCTTATCGTAACTTCTGCTCTCTACAACAGAGAAGTTTTCTCCGTCATAGCTTATATACACCCAAAGCTTACCACCTTTTTCAAATGTAATCTGCAATCCCACTTCCGCAGAATTTACCTGAACGGCATCGCTTACATAATTCTTCTCGCCCCTTGTAAAGGTTATAGATGTTTCTTTCATGATTATTCCTCCTATTTTTTTGCTGTTATCACTGTATTTCGTAAGAAATTCGGATACTCTGCCCGCACATCAAAACAAGGACACGCCTTGATAAATTCCGCCGGTTCCACCTCACTCGATCCATCCAGATCAGGTGAAGTATCCCGATGACCGAGCAGCTCGATGATAGGATACTCCTTACAGAGCTTCGCTATCAATTCGCGCAATGCTGTTTTTTGCTCGACAGTACGGGTGTCGGCTGGTCTTCCACTCGCGTCCAGACCACCGATGTAGCAGATACCGATACTGTGTTTATTATAACTAATACCGGAAAACCCTTTCGTGTTACAATGTGCTCCGTCAATGGATAATGACCGACCGTTTTCTACGGTACCATCTAAATCAATTACAAAGTTATAGCCAATTTGATTAAAGCCACGCGCCCGGTGCATCCGGTCAATATCCTTAGCTCGCAAGTCTTGTCCGGCACGTGTTGCCGAGCAGTGAATGATGATTGAGTCTATATCTTCTCTTTTCATATACTTTTCCTCCTATAGTTACTTTCTTTGGTTTAACTCATGATTTTCTTCTTGGATTATATCTCTGACATCTTCTTTATCAACCTTGAATACCTTCTTCCCAAAGACCCCCAAAGCTCCAATTACATTTATATTGATGCCCTTTGGTTTCAATATATTACCGACAATCGAACACCCTTCGATGAAGCATACCAACAAACAGGAATACACGTCGATAGAGTATTCATTATGACTTGCCACGCTAATCATGCATACCATGCAGACGAAAGCAAAGTAGGTAACCATCTTTCCCATAGTCGCACGAATCGCACGAGAAAAACGTACTTTCTCACCCATCAACATGCTTTTCCTTACTCCAAATGCAAGGTCACATAATATTACCGCACATGATACGATTAGCCAAGGAATCATGTTCTGAAGAGACTCAATGACGAAAGCGCTTGCGATTGCTGCGAATCCGCCCGTAGTTGTATGTACTATTGCTTCTTTCATACCATACAAGTTAAATAGACGGTTAACAACGATATTACCTCAATCCAAAACATAGACTTGCATGCCGTCAGATCCCATATAAGATTTCCGGACCAGTTCTTGATTACAAACGTTATCGCGTAGATCAGAAAAGCAGCCCAAAGCAGCAACCAGTACCATGAATTGCATCCTACCCATATTTGGGAGAATACCAGAGACATTACTGCTCCGGTTATATGAGCTTTCTTGTGTGCTCCTCTAAAGTTTGGAGATACTCCCAATACGATCATTCCGACAACAGAAAGAAAGATCAGGAACTGACTGTTTTCTGTACTTGCATCCAGTGCGGCCGGAAGCAAAAGCAAAGACGGAAGAATCATGCATATACCGAACCAATACCTGTTACTCAGAATGTAATAGGTATCGGAAATAGAATAAGGGATACCCTTTGTCTTGTAAATCATCACACCAACATAAGATGCGAAAACCAATAATGATAGTAGTGTCAAAATCATAGTTTTATCTGTTTATAATGAAAACTCTAGTTTATTCGGATAACCGGTCTTGTAGTTGTAAGATTCGACCTCCTCTTTAGTCTGCAATCCTCTAACTGCCGCGATATGCTGCTGAGTTACATTGTAGCAATCAAGAGCATACAGCTCTAACGAGTTAAGCATGAGGAGAGCGCTTGATATAGGTATCGTATACTTTACCGCATCAAACCATAAAACCGTATCCAGTCTTCCGGCCTGCTTCTCAATATTGATTGAGTTAACAAGACCTACGCGGTCCTCTTTGTTTAACCACATATCTTTGCCGGCAAGGGTGAAAGAGTTTACTGCGTCTGACTTGTCATAAGCATTAATGTCCGCTATCTTCTTCTCTTTTAGTTCATCAAGGGTATACTCATGATCAACCAATACGGGATAGCCGCTTTCGCTCTCCTTTATTTCCTTTCCGGATGACTGACCGTTCAGCAGCTCCTGCCAATACTCCTCCGTTATCTCTACTGAGCCTTCTTGCAGCTCATCGTAGAATCCTTGTTTCCAATATTTTGCCATAATATTATTTATTTCCAACTCCCAACGGCTATCCAATACGAACTCTGAAGCTGCTTGTACCCGTCGATATTACAAGGCCGGCAACAACATTCATACCGTTACCCGGTTCATAGTAGGTAATCACAGGAGCATAATTGGCATTATAAAATGATAGCGGCAAATATACATAAGTATTATTACTGGAACTTGATATGTATCCCCACTGAATTAAGAACCCATTGTTAAACTTAGCATATCCGTTCTGGTTCAATGATACAGTCATAGCGTTAGACAAGTCTGCCTTTGCCAAGTTGGGAATCATGTTTAGCAATTCTACAACTCTATCCCCTGTAAATCCGCTATTATAATCACTCATGCAAACTCTTTTTTAATCACATTAAACGTACTTCCATCCGAAAGAAAGAAACGACCTTCAGCAACAGCAAACGCCTGCCTCTTTCCTATTTGCGAGATGGTAGTGGAGACAGATGCCTGTACTCCACTATTAGTTGTCCTAAACACAACAGTCTGCTCCCTGTCGAGTCCTTCGTTGGCAACATCGCTTGATACGCTTGCGGTCCCATTGGAACCGGGAGTGATAACGATGTTGCCTTCTCCTTCTTTCCAAGGAATCTGTATGCTCATTACGCAGCAGTCCAAGAAGTGTTAGACGTAACATTGACGGATACAGCAGATCCACTCTGAGGAATAGTAATCTCAGCCGGAGAAACAGACAATGTAGCATCACCGGCAGCCTGTTTGATAGCAATCTGAGCAGCTTGTCCGCCATTGGCCGTCACCTTTAAGGTTCTAACGACCTCTTCGATAGTATCATTTTTAGGAAATTCCAATTCAATAGAAAAGGGAAACTCTGCGGTAGCTCCCGGATCACCAGAAATAGTAGCCGCATTGTTAGTCTGCGTTCCATTGGCATTATACTTTGCAGGCAAGGTAACATCAACTACACTCCCCGCCCATGCAAACGTCAATTTCGAAGAGTTTGTTTTACCCTCTACGGTCACAGTACCCGCTGTCTTGGGAGCAGACATTTCCGAACCGTTATCAAAAGAAGCAAACTCAGATTTCGGAGATTGAGTCACCTTATAAGTTGAAGGAGTGGAAACACCAACACCGGTAACCGTTACTGTACCAGTACGAGCTGTACGCCCAGTATGAGCGTCCGAGCTATTCGCAATTGTTCCGTTACCAGATCCGGTAGACGGATTTAATTTTAACCAACTAGGTTTTGCCATAATACAACATTTAAATAAAACAATTCAATTAACTATATCATTCTTCCTGCACAGCCTGCCATACCACGTTGGACAACACATCGACGTTATCCTCAAAGTTATTCGAAGGCATCAGCCATATATATTCAGGGTCCACCTTTAAATAAGCCTGTTTACCAACATCACAGACAACTCCTATCGACACCTTCATGCCCGTTGCCGAAGCGGAAACCTTCATCTCATCAGCCTTGACCGATACATTTCCAATGCCCTTAATCGCCTCTATATGTACAGATATGCATCCCATGTCACACCGTCTTTATGCCAGTATTTATCTTGTCTATCTCTACTCTTGTACCGCTTTCGTAATCAGAGTCAGGGAGGTAAGCCGTAGTCTCAAGCCATATTTCACCCGTACCGATTATCTTTGTGTCTATGTAGCAGGTGTAGCTATTCTCATTTACGCGGATCATCTCAGACTTCTTTATTATCTGTGACGCATTCGAACAGTAATAGACAAAGAAGCGGCATGAGAAGTCTATATCGTCCATCGTCAATCCAGAAGGAAGGTCGATGGAGATGACTGCTTTGATTATCGTTCCTTTTACTCGCATGCTGACAGAGCATTAATAACTGACAAACGATCAATAGCCCGAACAAAAAGCTCTGCATACTTTTTAAAAGATTCTGCTTGCTCCAAAGTCAAATCGACCACGCCATTATTATACATTTCCCTTGCAATTTCTAACTCACCAATATCACCTGTGTTTTGATAAATTGCATTAGCAAACTTCTGTGATACATCGATGGTACTCTTGTTCCCTTCAATGTCTATTACTTCGATTTTTCTAAAGTCTATTTTCATAATGTTTTGTTATTAGCCCATACCAAATAAATTATTTACTCCGCTTTGCATAGCTCCTGTTATAAAGATCTTAAAAGACCAAGGAGAAATTTCAGTTTTAGCTTGACTAGCATAATTGAGACTTATTCTTTTTGTGTAATCTGAATTATTGATCAATACTATCATTTTTTGTGTACTAGCATCGCAGACACAAGCGATATAATTAGTATTACCGGATAATATGATACAGTCCACTGGTTGTCCATTATCTACCGGATATACATGTCTGACTCCTGCATTTCCAACTCCGTACACATGGAAGTATACCTCACCAGTATCATAACCATAATACTCCATTGTTGTCATTTTACTATGACCAAACTCGCCACGACACCATAAGTCTGCAGTTCGAAATCTATATGCTCTTTTGCTCCCATCGGATTCTTGATAAGCTCCTTGATGCTGCATATCTCCTTCAAAATACATTTTCCCTTCCGTAGAACTAAAACCAATAGCACACTTTACTACCTCCGTTCCATTTTTTTCTTCTCTTCCTTCCAATCTTTTAAAAGAACCTGTAGCTCCTTTAAGATGCGTTACTTCAAGAGTGTCCACATCAATAAATTCTGTCTTGATTTTGCCAGCTTCAATAAATGTCTTACCGCCTACAATCATCCCTCCTGTCTCTGGGAGTGATATTCTTCCATCGTTTGTTAATTCAACGCCCGTCTGATTATGCCTTATAGCACCCTCTGTCAACAACCATCCCTGAGTCTTTTCAAGGTTGCCAACAAATATTCCGGAAGTGCCAAGCACATCTATAGTCGCATTCTGGGCTAGCAATACGTTTGTCGCAACATTAATAAATTCATTGAATTCATCCCATTTAGTAGAATCAAACGTAGAAGTAGATGTATGAGTTACCTTACAGAGTTTGTTATTACCATTATAGATGACAGTATCGACAAACGCATCATTATGGTAATATTCAGTATTTGGCTTCCATTCGCCACGAGGACGAAGCATAGCTCCCGGAAGGCCGGTCTTTCCTTGTCCGCCCGTCAAGCAAGCCGGACTGCTTTCATATGTCGTATTGTCAGTATAAGTAACCTTAGTTTTAGTCCATATGTATTTACCATCCTCCCACTTAGGAGCAGTCGTAGACCACGACCCACCGGTTAAGGTGCTGGAAGAAGTTGAGAGATAATACAGAACCTCAAAAGATTTCACTCCTTTCCCGGAAGGGCCCGCACTCCCTGTTACACAGACCGGATCACTCTCCCAAGTTGTATTATCAGTATAAGTGACAACTGTTCGCGTCCACATGAATTTACCATCTGTCCAGCTTGGTACATTATACGACCATGATCCGCCTGCCGGAGTGCTATAGGACGTAGACAGGTAATATTGTTCTCTATAGCTCTTTACTCCTATACCCGTTTCTCCCTTCGCTCCTGTGGCGCAGATAGCATCCGTAGTAGTCGATGAACCATCTGTATAGGTGATAACTGATCTGGTCCATATATATTTCCCATTTACCCAAGCAGGTGCACTTGTAGACCATGAACCACCAATTAAAGAACTAGAAGACGTCGATAAATAGTATTCTTCGATAACACTTTTGATGCCTAATCCGTTTTCTCCCTTGCCTCCGGATATACAAACAGGATCACTCTCCCACGTCGTAGTATTTGTGTAAATAACTCTTGTCTTACTCCATATGTATTTCCCATTAACCCATGTCGGAGATGTAGTAGACCATGATCCTCCAATCAGAGAAGTAGCAGAGCTTGAAAGATAAAATAATACATCAACATCTTTTATCCCTACACCATCATCTCCTGGCTTCCCGTTACTTCCATCCTTGAGAACAACAATGGTTTGCTGATCCACTAGCACTACTCCTGAAGTCTCACTATAAAGTCGGAATTGTATTTTACTGGTTATTCCAGATACTGCGACATCGCTTCCCGGAGTATATCCGTTCGCGGTCCCGGAATCAATGACATAGTCCATTGAATAACCGGCAGGCAGAGAAGACACTACTGTAGAAGCTCCGTCCGTCTTCATTATCCGACAGGAAACCTTTGATACTTCACTGCTACCATCAGCGGTCTTTTTTATTACGTTTACGGAAGGTTGCAAGGAATAGATGATAGCATTCTCGCCATCGGCCCCCGGCTTTACCTTATTTACAGACAGGTAAACAGTTCTCTCGTACTGTGCGTCTTTATACGAAGCCTTGCCTGTCACTGGTATGCGGATTGTATCAGAGGCTGCGGCAGTAATAGCAGATACAGTTACTACTCCTGTGCTCTTATTAGCCGATGATGTCACTCCCGTAAGGCTTCCTACAGTAAGAGAATCAAGAGTCAGTTTAGTAGTTCCGTAATATATCGAAAAAGTCGTAGTAAGAGGAAGGCCGGATATCACAGCGCCGGAAGAATTACAAGCAACAGACTGCATTCCATCATCAAGAATTGCGGATATGCTTCCTGCCCCATCTGCTCCCGGCTTCCCATCTTCAGTCATTAAATGCCATGCCCCATCTTGATATACGTAACATTTCTTGTCGGTAGTATTTCGGTAATACCATCCGTTCTGAGGATTTGACGGAGCGGAAGCAAATTCGCCTTTAAATACAAGACTTGTCCCATTATCTCCAGGCCGTCCCTCAGAAACGACTTTCAACCAATCCGTAGAAGAGTCAGACGGTTCCTGCGTAGTACTAGGTTCAATACATATCCATGTGCTGCCATTATGGGTAACTTCATCGTAATACCAATACTTTCCAGCCTTCCATTCCCCCTTAAATGCGGGGACAAGGACTTCCGTAGTACCATCCTGCGAAAGTTGTTTAATCGTACCGGTCATATATACGTTGCGAAGATATGCACTGTATCCGGACAAATCCAATCCTGAAATGACCAGATTAGACAAGTCCCCCAGTTGCATCATAACCATAGAAGAGGTAATCTCCCAGTTATTTACTCCTGCGAGATAGCGTTTATAGTCCTTTGTAGAATAAGCAGATTTCTGGCGTTCCGCATTTGTGAAATTGCCATATGCCACAAAATGCATAGCCTTCTGAGGATGATATGAGTAGCCACTCCTGAGAGTATATTTAAACTCCGAATTGCTTATCTTTTGAGTTATGCGGAAATAAGAAGTCTGGAATCCTGTGCTGTTGTTGAATATACCCTTGCAAATGTCATCTACCGCAAGGCTTGCAACTTCTCCCAGTTCCAGCTTCAAAGTCAGAGTCTGAGAGGATTCATTTACGGATTCAATAATGCCACCACCGGGAGCAAGCCAGTCTTCTCCCGAAGTTATCGACACGCGGTTATAGCGAAGTTCCGGAACCTCAAGAAAGTCTCGGAGATGGAGCGATTTCGCATCGATATGCCCATCGGGAGTAATCATCCAGCCAATGAGATTCTGCACATAGTCTTTTGATGATATTTCCTTTGAGAAAGTTGCATCCTCAGCGATTAGTTTCTGAACAACAGCTTTGATTTTTACGTCAATACCAGCCAAGAAGGTAATTAATCCTTTAGCAGAATCTGGATCGACTTTACTTAAATACTTATCATCAGCTCCTTCCTCTGTAGATATTTTATGAAGCTTAAAATGCTTTCTACCATCTTCTGTAGATATTGTATCATCTTTAACTAATATATAAATATCCTCTTCTCCTTCAATTGATATAACCTGACCATCATATGGAACATAAGGCTCTGCATCTGTATTACGGGCATAGCTTTCCGCATCCTCTTTGGATTTCCATGTATCCGTACTATCAATAGGTCTTGAAGTGGTACGTCTATATTGTTTTTCAAATGATACTCCATTGATCTTAACCATAAATTACACTGTTTTAAAGGTAAACGTGTTACTATCATTCATTGTCTCTGTCTGAATAATCCACATTTTATAATTGGCTGCAGTACTTCCATTAGCTCCTTCTACTGATATGGTAGTAGGACCACTAACAATACCTGTATCTTCCATGATATTTCCGGGAGATGTAGGGACGGATAACTCACTTAACGTCCCTTCCGGCAGACAAATTGCGATCATTTTCCATGCGTTTACATCAAACTTATATGTTCCCGCCCCCTTATATAGTCCACTTGATCCTAATGCACGTACTTCAGCAGAAGTCTCAGGGACAGAAGAACATATGCCGGCAAACCATTTACGTCTTACATTTACACTAATTGTATCTTTAAGCTCTTGCCTTGGCAATGTGCCGTCTTCACTGGCTGCATAGATGACTGTAGCTTTATATGTCTCATTCTGAGCATAAATACCCTCCAGCTGTCTGACTGCAGTTTGAATTCCGCCAACTTCTTCAGAGAAATTTAACTTGTTATTCGGATTTTCGTCATAATATGCGGATTCCATTGGCCCCTGTCCATTTCTAGAGGCAGTATATGTGATATATCCTTTGCTTGTACCGAACTCAACATCATTTGCTGTTGATATCTTGCTTCTCAATTCTCCCACTGATTTCTGAGACAGCATTCTAATAAATGCATCCACCACTGTAGTTCCTTCCAAAATTACATCACCAGCCTTAAAATATCCTGCCTTGTCCACTGTAACCTCTACATTCTTTGTAAACTTAGCAGTTCCTTCGCCTGTGCCAGTAGACGCTCCACCGCTACTGATTATTTGTTGTTTAATCCTTTCCTTACGGTAAGTAAGAGAATCAATCTTGTTCTCCAGTTCTCCCAACTTAGAATAAGGAGCTGTCTCACCGACAGTGTACACCAAAGAATCATACGGCATATCCAAAGGATATTCATAGCCAATTATTCGCGATATCCTTCCTTCTTCAAAATAGGCTTTATTGATCAGATTTACTTTTTGACCAACAGAGAACTTCTTCGCGAATGCAGGATCATACATGCCGGTGTCTGGGTCAACACCATAGATGTAATCCGGCATCATCGTACTGTCATAAGTAGATGGGTCCTGCTTTAATTCGTTGATATATTCCTTTGCCCTTTCTTCAACTTCTTTCTCCGCGTCAGGAATAAGTTTATCGGATACGAATTGAGGATCGTACCCATATAGAATATATGTATCACCGCTAGTGGGATGTAAAATATCATCCGGGAGCATACGCCCATAATCATCATTGCGCTTTACTTCATATACTTGTGCCCTTGGATTCCATGTACCATCTTCAAGGCGTTCTGGCTGATATGTGTCAGAGGATGAGTCGTAGGGATTAAATATTACCTCAAAGTCCATGCCAGCCAAAGGACCGGATTGAAACACTATGCGTAATTCCTCCCCTGATAATCGATAACTTTCAGAAAAATGAAAGCCCAAATCCGCATCCTTAAATCGCCACGCAGTCCATTTCTCCTCTGTCTTGCTACCATCCGGATTCTCTGTAATATCAGTATATGGATGCGTATATACATCTCCGATTCCCCCTATACGGCTAGGATAAATATCGTCAAAAACAATTATCTGCTCAATAGCTTCCTCCGTGTACATATTTGGATAAGCATCAATATATGGAACACTTTCCGGCATCATTAAGTGCTTCGTTACAATTCCTTCAACCGTCAATAACGCTTTATCATCCGAAAAATAGCTTATAGGGATTCGGCTTTTTATAATATTGTTGATGGTATACATATTCCCGGCGGATACACTAACTCCTTCGGGAAGACGCAAAACATTTGCTGCTTCCCCTATCTGAAAATCGGGATTATATATCGCATCAAATGTCTTACCTTCATTTGGGCCCGTAGTGAATGTCACAGAAGCATTTGCCGACTTAGCTACATTCTCAATAGTAATATCCCCAGAGGAACCGGCAAGTATCATCATTAAAGAAGAAATTGAACCTGGTAGTTGGAAGACAATATATAACTTCAAATCAGTAGCCCCACGCTCAATCTTTATCTCTTCATTTAGGACAACTTTATCTGTCAGTTCTTTTTCCTGATTGTCATATATAGTGCGTACGTTTCCTCCAATACCATAACTCTTCTCTACATCATTGATTTTATATCGAAGCTGCCATCTCCAGCTATATATTCCTGATGGTAAATATTCCCTCTCCACAGATGAACCGACTGGAGGGACTATTGTTCCTATATTAAACGAAGCACCTTCACTCTTTATTGCATAAGTTCCCCCGGCTGGACTGCTTGATAAAGATTCATAATTCAGATCATTCAACCCGGCTTTGACATATCCACTTGTCCGCACAGATGCCTTAAACTTATCTCCTATCTGGTCATCGGTAGGAAAATAGTCTATATTAAGCACTCGTGATGTATCAGAAATATCACGTCCATTTACCTTCTTAACATCGAATACCAGTTTTTTACGATACGTCTGTGGAATATTTCGCGTAGAACCGAAAGCATATATTCTAGTTGCATAAGAAGTCTGACTGTCACTCCGATTCATTGCACTAACATTAACACCAATCTCAAAATCGACCGGATCACCATGTTCGCAACGACCAAAACGGATTACATCTTTCTCTATCCACCATTCGCATTCAAATGTTTGAGACATTTGAGAAAGAGCGTCTAGCATATTAATGTTATCATATGAAATCAGCTTGGATGAATCATCCACAGAAGTGTCAATTTCACATGTAAATGCTTTCCCTTTATACTGATAACCTAACACTTCTAGATTCTTCAAGAACACATCCATGTGAACTTTTAGTGTATCGGTCAAATTCCAGCTAGCTTCTCTTCCACTACTTTGAGGAGTATAGAAGAACTTCTTATTTTTCCACTTCCAGTAATATGCATCAAGCTTTAATTCGTAATCATAGCCCCCGGTAGTAGTATTGTAAGTAGGTTTATATAAGTCTACAAGCTCAAACAAACCAATATTCTCGTCATCAATGTAATCCCCAAGCTGAAAGTAGACAGGTTCAGCTAATGAGAACTTGAGAGTAATGTAATCAGAACTCATTAGCTGGAACTTTCTTTTACTACCTTCGTTGATAGGAGTAGAAAGACGGATGTTGCCGGATATGTCTTTGATGTCTACTAATTCTGCCATATCACAAAGTTCGTTGATAGAAACATCAAAACATAAAATCCGGCAACTCTATAAACCACAATTCGCCAATTGTGGTAACTTTATTCCCTATTCGCTGGATTCGGCTCGTTCAGCTTAACCGAAATCTTTGAAAACGTCCTTGCGATATTGAAAGCGAAAGATTGAGAGCGGAGGTAGTATAAGTGATATACCTCTTCGCCTAGTTCCGGCACTTTGACTGCAAATTCCCCCTTTGTTATTTCGTCTAAGAATGCCTTATATTTGGCAATATAGTCAGAAGGGGAAGCTCCTTTTAGCGTAAAGGTAAGAGTCAGGTCCCGTTCGTCAACCTTTCTGTTTTCGATTATAACCCTTTTTCCGTCCTGCAGACGTGATTTGTTTTCAATCACATCTTTCATCGGAAGTGGAGCGTAAATGGCTTCTATGAACCCGTCTCCCATATTGACTCCCCACGTCGTATAGGCGTCCTTGTTATTGATTAGTAGGTCTCCTGTCATAATATTGCTTTTTGATAATTTGTACTTTGACAAAAGTCGTAAATTTATAGCTGAACCATCTCTGCTTTACAAGAAAAAATCCCACAATATGAGAAATGTGCGAAATTATACTTAAATAAGGAGATGATCTTCCCAACTAGCCAAAACTGTTAAAAACTATCAAAAACCTATAGCATAAATAGTTAATCTGCATTAAATATGAAAACTTCATCTTACACACAAGAGGTATTTGTTATAGAAAATCCCTCAAGAGCATTATTAGACTTTGTGAATAAGTTGAGAGATCGAAAAATGTCTCAACAGGAGAAATTACGCAATAAAAAGAACTGTACCATTAAAATTAACGTATAATTTCTCCTGAATGGATATTTCCGTTTCTATCAACTCTAAATCAGAAGATGAATATCGGATAATATTATCTCCATTTTGCATGAAATCTAAATAAAGCAGGCGGAGCTAGTCCGCCTTTCTTTTTACCTCTTTGATAATCCATTAGTATTTCGCTTGACTTCTGCAATATCAGCCGCCATCTGCTGGATAGGCTTAACAATGACGTTAGTATTGTCACGAATGTCTGTTATAGCCTCGTAAGAAAGCCGTATCAAATCCCTTGTCTCGCTAGCAATGTCCTTTATACCAGATGAGTTTGCACTAATAGTCAACATTCCTGCTTTAAGTTCAAGGATGGACATTGTTTGAAGCTGGTTTTGATTCTTGATTTCTTCACCGGCAATCTGAAGAGCAGTGAAGCGTCCGTTCAATTCGTCAGCAGAATCCTGAGACATCGTAGCAAATCCTTTCTTGGAAGATTCCTGGGAAGTAGATGTGCCGCCACCGCCTACGATCTGCTCCCATGCCTTTCTGTCTTCAAGAGCACCATTTACAATAGTATCCCATCCTTCTCTTAAGTCTTTAATATCAGAAGAGGTGATACCTCCCTCTTTGCCCATAGCCGCAGAAAAGGATTCATACCATTTTCTTAATTCATCTTCATATCCCTTTGCGAACATCTGAGTGAATACAGCCTTTCGCATATACTCTCCAAAATTATCAGCAAAGTCTTTGGATGAAGCATCCATGTCCATAAGAGTATCTATGAAGCTGTCAAACAGGCTATCGAATGACGTCTGAGTCAATTGTTCTTGAACGGCCTTCTGAATGTCTTCTATTCTCTCTTCACCTTCAATAATCTTATTGAGGTAGTCTTGAACATCTCCATCCAACTTAGACCAAAATCCGGGAGCTTCCTCTTTTAATTTTTCGAGCTGCTCAGCCGTCAAATCAAAGAGACCAGAAAGTCTTCCGCCTATAAAATCCGGATCTTTGCCGATTGACTTAGCAAACTCATCCCACTGATCCCATAATTCCTGACTCATACTATTGCGAATACGAACGCCAATAGAGTGGGAACCAGTAGATGCACCAGATTGCAATCGTTCTCTTCCTAATATTTTATAAGACTCAATGCTCTTCTTTGCTATTTCAATAGCTTCATCTCCGGCTTTAGCGGCTTCGGGACCATAGGACATATCTATGTATTCTTTCTTTTTATCTATCAACTCATCCCATATGTCATTTAGCTTGTTATATTCTTCCACCATCTCATTATAGTCGGAATAATCGGCCCCACCGATATTAAATTTGCCCAAAGTCAATACATTTGCAAAACCGCCCCAAGCTTTCTCAGCTACATGACCTAATGATTTTACAATGCCTCCAGCAAACCCTATAACTCCTTTTTCTCCAATTTGGTCTATAATACTTAATATAGCCCCAATAATTCCCCCAATTTTACTCCCTGATTCTGCAAAAGCGTCAACTAAATTACCAACAATATCTCCTACTTCTGATAAGCTTGCTGATCCATCACTTAATCTAGTCATTGCATCAGCAACTGCATTTATATTAGATATAGCCTTATCCCTAGACTTTTCTGCATTCACCTGAGCATTTAATTGATTCAATTCCGCTGCATTCTTCTTTTCTCTCGCTTTTTCAATTGCTACTTCATCGCCAGATTCCAAGGCTTTATTTAGTTCTGTTTGAGCCTCTGTTACTTTTACTACAGCTTGCTCATACTCTGTAAGAGAATCGCCTAGTCCACCAAAGAAACCGCTTTTATCTATCAAAGCATTATTTATGTTATCTACTGCTTCTTCAATAACTTTTATTTGATCAGGAGTTGCATTCTTAAATTCAGAAGATTTCTTAAACTCATTCAGTTGCGCTTTCACTTTTGTCAACTGATCTTTAGTTATCTTACTCAAATCTCCAAAAATCACCTGCCAATTTATTGTATTTTTCAGTTTATCAAGATTTAGATTAGATAATGCTTCTTCAAATTCTTTTTGAAGAGAAGCAGCTTCTCCAGCTGTTGCTGCTTCTTCTATGGCTTTGTTATATTTACGCGCAATAGCCCCTTTTTTCTGCTGAAATGTGCCATATTTGATTATATATTCATCCCAAGCTTGTTCTTGCTCACGCATTTGGTCGCTAAATTGACGTTTCTTTGTATTCCCTATTATAGAATCAAAAGCGGCCGTATCTACTTTCACTGTAGACGGATCAAACGTTTTCTTCTTATAATCCTTTTTCTGTTTTGCCAGCAAATTCTCCTGTTCATCAAAGGCTTTTCGCTGAAGCTCGATCTCTGTCCGGATATAATCTTCCCGCTGACGTTCTAAATCCTGTATTTCCTTCTTGTTGTCCAATTCACGTTGTGCGCTAATCTTGGCTTCTCCCTCTGCCATAGCATCAATACGGGACTGGGTAAGTTGATTCTCCAGATCTTGTTCCTTGCGCTTCCTTTCAAGTGCCTGTGTATTCAAGAGCTCGGAGATTTTTTTTTGCTGGTCTACGATGGAGTTATACTCCTTAGTTAACCCTTTATCATCATATAGTTTAAGCTTTTCTTCTGCTTCTGTTTTCTGCTTTATGAGAGCATTATATTGTTTTACAACTTCTTCTGGAACCCCGTTAGTATTTCCCGATTTTAAGGTTTTAAGATATGTATCTTTTATTTGTTTTAATGCCGTATCAGCTAATTGTACTTGCTGTTGCCAATAATCATAGGTTCCTTCCTTTGGCTGAGGAAACAATTTATCAACGTCTATCGAATTTATAAACTCTCCTAAGTTTCCTTTTAACTTACTGACATTATTGTTTATGTCCGAATATATTCTAGCTTGTTCTTCAAGATTTTTATTTGCCTCAGTAAATTCTCTTTGTGCTGCATTTTTCTCTCTTAAAGAGGAATAAGTATCACTTTCATTTTTCTGAGCAGCAAACAATCTCTTATTTGCTTCCTCAACTCTCTTATTGGCCTCTTTTAAGGTCTTTGTTTGATTTCTTAATTTTATTTCTTGATCCACTATTTGATTTGAAATATCTTTAGCTCTATCCATATAACTTTGATATATAGATCTCTGCATCATTTCTTTGCCTAATGCCCTATATGCAATTGATAATTTATCGATATCAATCTTTTCCTCATTTATAACATTGGCATATTGAGGATATTTAGAAATCCATTCATTAATTGAAGCTGTTCTCTCTTTTAATAAAGTTGAAGCACTTTTAAGTTTAGTATATAATAAATCCAATTCGAGTCTTTCTTTTATCGAATCTTGAATACCCTTTTTTCTAGCGGCAGCTAATTCTTGTTCAGCAGTAGAAAGATCCAATACATAATTTTTTCCTCTCACAAGTTCTTTTCCCCAGTTGATTATCTCCTTCCCATACACAGAAAGCAGAGTTAATCCAACAACAAGAGCAGTCTGCCAGCTAATAAGAGACTTTGTCAGTTGCTGCCAAACTGGAGCAACAGCCTTGACATCTTTATTTCCTGCAGCTAATTCAGCCTTAAATGCAGCATATTCTTTTCTTGCTTTAGCAATCTCATCTACAAGGATAGGAAGGTTGTTTGAGATTGCAAGGAAAAAGGTATTTGCACTGACAGCCAAAGATGGCAATTCACGAGCCACCTGCTGTACAGAGAAGCCGAGCCCATTCCATGCACTTGCATAATTACCTACATTTCTTTGAAATCTGCCAGAAGCTTGTTCAGCCGCACTCAATTCCTTCTGAACATTTGCGATTTGGGCCAACAATGCCTTACCAGCATCACCGTTTCTTCGCGTTCTTCCGAGGTCATCATAATCCTTAGTCAATAGGATTATTTGCTTTCTGAGAGCAGTTATACTACCCTCTTCGGCTTTGCTCTGAATTATCTGATCCTTCTGTGCCTTAATTGTTTTTCTGACAGCTTCCTCTTCAACTAATCTTTGTGCTGCCAGTTGCTGCACCTGTCTTAATATTCCAATTCCGGAAGTACCTGTTTTCTCTGAATCAGCAAGAGCAACAAAGCTTTTCTTTAATTGTTTTATCTGCTTATCCGTTTCTATTACGGCTTCTGTATTAGCCACAATCCATTTATTTGTGGATTGCAATGCAGCTGTTTCTTCCTTTGCCTTTTTGACTGCATCATTGGAAGAATCAATGTCATGCTTCAGCTTTTGGATTTGAAGGTATTTGTTTTCATACTCTTCTAATTTTTTAGTAGCCGCCGCTATCTCTTTCTCTAATTGTTTTATAGCCGCATCACTATTGGGTATCCCTGCAACAGCAATTAGAGACTTCTTCAATTTATCTATTTCTTGACGCAGTTTTATAATGTCTTCGACATTAACATCTGCGGTAAATTTCATTCCTGCCATGTGACTTTTACGTTTTCGTTACCAAATGATTCCTTTAACTCTTTCTCCACGGTTAGGCTTGCCGAATCCAGAACGTCAAAACCCTTGCTAGAAACAAAGCTCGCATACTCCATTCCATCGGCGAACACAACACCGTTTTTGGGTAGTTTCCCATATATAAGCAAGTTCTCTGTCTTGCCTTTGGCCCCCGCATGTTCGCTATCTGCCGGAACATATAGATAAACGATATTCCCATTACGAACTACAGCAGCCCCCGGAGCATTACGAAGATTCCACGTATGGTTCTGATAAGTCTTCTTGCTACTCACATTTCTTTCCTTTTGAGTGTCAACTGCATTATGCGCCGCTTCCTTCATAAGCTCATTTGCATACTCCTCCACCTCCTCAACAAACTCGTCCAGTCCCGACAAATCAACCGTTACTTCCATTACTCATCAAATTTCATATTTTCACCAAAGAAATCCTTATCAGATACTTCCTTAAGTACCTCCCCATCGTATACAGCGTGCAACTTATCTTTTTGCATGATGATCAAATTGCGATATGGGATTTTATAAACGACTTCATCATAAGACAAATGAAGGCTATCCATGAACGACGCAATTTGCCCCAACATACAATCATTGCCTATAACCTCTGTTTTGCTGTTAGATTTGCTACGTTCTTCGCTAAACCTAACAGCATCGTAAAATTTTTCACATCTATCAGAGAGTAAGCCGCTGTAAGACCGGATAATACTTCTTCTAAGGTTCCATGAGCCAATTCTTCAGATAATGAATCATTTCCATCTATAAACCAAGAAAGTGCGCTAGAAGCGACAGAAATGTCTTTCAATGAAGATATAACACCCGCGATATCCTTGTTGTCATCAAGGACTGCAAGATATGCCGAAGCACCGGCTATTTTATGTATGGTAGGAGGATTTACACGGTACATTTTCCCATTTACAATGATCGGAATGAAATCCTTTCCTGTGATAGCTTCTGATATAAGTATGGCAGCTTTATTCATAATGATATTTATTAAAAAAGGGTGAGATACATAAACCCTCACCCCTCACCACTTTATAATATAGATAATGTCTCTGCTGATCGCGAAGTATCTTCCTGTCCAGACCTCTCATAGTTAACAGCAGTTCCAGCGTTCACCCGCTTTGACTTAGTCGTAGAACTATTCAAATTGAGAGAAGTATCAGAAGACATGGATGCGATATTGTCAACAGTTCATGCAGCATCTACTTTTTCTCCGTCGAACATATAGTCACTCTTCACGCCGGCTCTAGGATTTTCCATAGCAACAGCTGTTACTCCCAAGCCGATATTTTTTTCCACAACATTTCCCTTAGCAATGACCGCAGCATTGGTGAATACAATATAGTTTCCAGTCTTCGTCTGTCCAACAATGGCTTTATTAATAATCCCCGGAGTATCAGAAGCGGCCCATCCTGCATCTGTATCAACTTTTTCTCCGCCTTGCAGATCTACCTTGTCATCAAAGGAGAAAACTCCCATAGTGAAAGCAATTGTTTTAGCCCCTTTTTGCGTCACATCACGATAATAGATGCTACCATTCAACTCGTTAATGTAGTCGGTATAGGTAGGATCATCCTCCGTATACGCCCAAGTATTTTGATGAGAGTTCTCAACTTCTGTAGCAGTACCTAACCAGGTTTTAAGGCTAGTTTTAGTTACAGCAGAAGTAATAACATCACCGTACCAAATCTTTTTAATTCCTATAAACGGTTTCATATCTTTTTAATTTACGTTTAATACTTCAAATAATAATTTCACATTCACATAGTAACAACATAACTCTTTATCTTCCTCTATTCCGGTAGTTTCAGAAGAATACCGATACCATGAACCGTCATATTGCCCTACAACTCCATCTTTGAACATTTCTTTAGCCTTCCTTTCCAGTTCATTCAAGCGAATAAGATCAGCCTTCCCCGACTTTGATAAAGGAACGCAAAGATTAACTTCAACGTATCCCTTCTCCCAATAAGTATTGGGCTGTTGAGTCTTAGGATAAACCACAATCCTTTCAGTATTTACCTTACCTTTAGGTATATTACCTCTCTGGTATACTTCAGATATCCCAAAAGCCTTGCAATCCTTAAATATTATGTTCGCGATGTCTGTTGTTGCAATCATATCCAAATATCACATCTACCTTTAAACTCTTCCGAATAGCATTCGGCGTTTTTCTTTACCTCTCCTTCTCCCACAGTCCTTTCATCAGAATCCAAGCATCTCACGTGACTTCCTAAGGGAATCTTTTCTCCCTCGTAAACCACATGATAGTTATAAACCCAACGCTCACCATTAACCGACACTTCCTTCTGCTGTGAATTGTCGTGGCAGAAGCATTCAGCTACATCCTGCCAAGATTCTCCACCGGTTCCTGTAATTAAACGCCCATACTCGTCATTCTCTTCCGGAGTAATAACTTGTATTTGCAATTTATGTGGAGTTTCTTCTAGCATATTACCAAATATTAGATGCGTCTTTAATGATACTTATTCCAACCAAAGCTGCCGTATCGTCATTAGGAGTTATGCCATACATCTTAAACATATATTTTGCATAGTTCAACAGTGTATCAGCCCCCCAAGACTTAGAGAATCCATTCTCTGAGACAGAAGTAGGATGAGTAAGGATTTTATCCATAAACTTATCCACCGAACCGGATATCTTCACTTTTGTACTAATGTCCACATCGGAGCTCGGATCAATTCCCAGCCCCAACGCGAACTTTTCTACTCCAGCATCTGATATGTCACCAAGCGGAGAAAAACATTGCTTTATGTAGTCACCTGCTGTCACGATTCAACAGTCAATGAGTAGATACCGTTAATTTCAGTGATGACCGGCAAAGACAATGACTGAGCTTTAGTAAACTCAACACCGTTTGAATTGTCAGTCTCACCCTTACCCCATTGAGATACCCGGATTCTTCCGTAGTTTGAGTAAGTAACACCACGCTCTTGCCTCAATTCATTATCTGCATAAGCATTCTTGATAACTCCAAGTTTACCGGCAGGAATAAAGACAAGGTTTTTATCATTCCAAGGTTGATAATCCGTCAACTTACCGTTATTTTGGATTCGAGTAGTACGTCTGATAATTTCGAATGCCGGAAATCCATTTTGACGCATGAATTCATTCAATCCGCCAAGCAGCAGAGGAGTACCCATCTTGTCTGTACCGTAAATCACCTGCTTCATCTTCTTGTTACGAAGGATGAAAGATAGTCTCTTTTGGGAGATTAGAATCTTGTCAAATGTAACCTTATCCTGAGCAGCGTCCAAAATCTCCTGCAAGTCTTCAAAACAGTCTACTGTACTTTCGTTCCCCTGCACCCAATCAACCGTAGTCTTTGCAATGTTTTCAGACGGCATCTTATAGTCAATAACGCCTCTTACACCACCTTCAGGATTGTTGTTTGCATCAAAAGTGAATACTCCCTTGTTTGAAAGAGCACCCAAGAAGATAATATCCAGTTTGGACTGTACAGAATTTACCACCTTTGTGACATTGTTCCACATAAGATTGATTAATTGCTGAGTCTTCTGATCATCCGTCAGCATACGAGAATCTAGAACCTGAAGAACCTTGCGATAATCCTCAATAGGCATAGAATAACTCATTTGATGAGCAAGAACCTTCTCCTTCAACGTTTTAAAGCCCTCGGTTCCCATAATAGGCTCTTTACCTTTAGAGTCCAAGGTCGCAGCTGCAACGCTTAGGTTATACTGTCCGATTATTTCTTCGAAGTTCAAACCAACAGTAGGGGTGTCCCAATCCAAATATCGTTCATAGATATTCTGGTCAAACAAACGCTTTCTCAATTGAGAAGCGGCATCAATACGAATCTGTACCTGTTTGGTCAGTTCGCCAAAAATAGAGCTGTAAAATAATCCCGGCATAGCTTATTGTCTTACATATTTAATACTTGGATTATTCTTCATGCACCATCCGCCCAAAAGCCAATCTTCTGGCATCGGATAAGCTACTTCTTTCAGAATAATCACATCATAACCTGCAGAAACAGTCTGAAAATCCATATTGGTTTTATACTCCTTGTCTGTTTCTACCACCGCATTTGGCACATCTGTCCCAACGACAGCAAAGGCATTAGCCGTAGCTCCAGTCAATGCGGCAGCTAGCGTAACGACATCGTAATCAGCATTCGATCTATCAATGCTATTAATAGCCTGTTCGTTTTCACCAATCTTCAGCTTATCGCCGACCTGTACCAAACTTCCTTTTACAATTCGCGGAGCAGAAGTTGTTCCTCCAGATACGATCTTAACAGCCTTACATACTGTGCACTCCATATTTGCAAAATCCAACGCAATTGGAGTACCTTTTCTGATCAAAGTACCTTCTGGAAATGTCTGCTTGATTTTGAAATCCCCAGGGATAACTTTACACTCACCTCTCCAAAATACGGGGAATCCGCCTTTAATCTGTCCTTTTTCAAATTCAATAGCCATAGTATTTGTTTTTAATTAGCGTCTGGCAATCCTTCCGCCCACTGTTTAGCCATTTCTTTGCCTTTTTCAGCTGGAGTGGATAAAGGGAATGCCGAATCTTTTGTTTCAAGCCCTGCGGTAACAATATTCTGTTTGATGCCTGAAAGATAGGTCGTAATTGCCGTTTCATCCATTTCGTCAGAAATAGCAAAACCTTCTTTCATTCGCCATTCAGGGATACCCAGTTCTTTTGCTTTTGAAGAGATTAGACTGTTTCTCTCAGCACGTGACTTTTCAGCCTTAAATGCGTCATTCTCGTTTTTTAACGTGGAATAACGCTGTTCCTGTTCAGTCTTGTACTTTTTGAACCACTCCGGCTCCTCGTTTTCTGGTTGCTGTTTGTTCTGCTCGCCCCCACCTGCAGCCTCTTTCTCCTTTGCTTTATTGACAGCATCAGTTACCCGTCTATCAATACCGCTCTGAAGAGAGGTTAAAAACGTTTTTTGCCCCTGTACAACAGTTGCCAAGTTATCTTCAGTTACTAGGCCTAATGCAGATAAAGCGTCAGCCTGTCCCTGCAAAATTTCATCGCTTAACCCTAGATTTGAGTACGCTAGTTTTAAAGCTTGGAAAATTTTTTCTTTCATGATTAGTTCTTTTATGCAAATCTTTTTAAATCAGCATAAAAATACAATGCGGTGAGTCTATATGAAAATTATCAGATTGCGAATGAACCACAATTCGCCAATTGTGGGAAATTTGCTATTTCTTTCCCTGTAAATAGGAAATTTGAGGTAATTATGGATGGAAATAAGAGAAACGGGCAAAAAGAAAGGCGGATGTTAGTCCGCCTCTATATCGTTGTATCAAAATCATCTGCAATCAAACAAGATTTCAAAAAAGTCTTTCTTTGTCAATCCTAGGTTTCTTAATGCATTCTTTATAATGAATTCTGGAACTGGATCTATATGAGACTGAACAATAATAGGTCTTGTCAAGTCATTTCTAGTCCACTTTTCATGACCACCTTCTGTTTTTATATATTTACACCCGGCTTTAGTCAAGAACTCCCTAAAATCGGATAGTTTTACATTGCTAAGCTTTTGAGTGTTCATACAATCATTGGAATTCCTACGTTTTCAGTATATTTAGTATAATTCTTGTTTTCTAACACTTCTCTAAAATCAGGCAGACGTTCCAACATTGATTTCACATCAGGGGATTTGATTTTCTTCTGCTTCATACTCTTTATTCCCCAACCATGTTTTTGCAAGTCCTTGACTAAAGTATTCTTATTAAGGCAATATTCAATATACATTGATAGAGACAGAACAAATGAATCTTTGGCCTCCTTCTCTGTATTGCCATAGCCGGACAAATCCAAAGCTGGACAATAAGCAATATATGTATCATCATCGGTAAATATATACACGCCTACTTTCACGTTTACACGAGTCTTTCCGTTACTGTATTCACCTTTAAAAGAAAGATTTCCCATAATTAAATCATATTTTCATTGCAAGTTTAAACAATTTACTTAGCAAATTTCTCAAAGTAACACCTGATTTAACTTTTCATATACAAATAACACCATTACTTTTTCTTAGCGGGGAAATACTTATCCTTTTTAGTTAAAAGTTCATTTTTGGTTTCACATTTCCTACGCTCCAATTCCCTCACAAATTCAAGAAGCTTTTGTGAGGGGTTCTCTATTACTAATGGGTCCTGTGTGTAAGATGAAGTTTTCATATTTAATCCTCCTTTGTTTGTAACGTGTCACAGTCACGCTATTTTGATGTTGCAAATATAAATTTTAATAGTTTTTAATAGTTTTGGCTAGTTTTGACTAGTAAGATACAAAAACCGCCCATCTTTAGACGGGCGGGAATAAGTTAAGAAGCTAATCTTTTGTATATCCATTTTCATCAAATTCAAAAGGCAATTCCATTTGTCCGATCTGCCTCATTTTCATCTTCTTAAAGTTGTCGCAGAATTGTTTCATGTTATCAGATACTTGAAATAAGGTAATTACCTTGTTTATCTGCTTTTCAAGGTTAGGCTCCCCAATGTCAAGGGTCAGCAGCTGATGGTATCGGCTGGTCCTGTTTCCTGATTCACTTTTGGGAGTTTTCTTCTTCAGTTCATCAAGAACACCGTTGGGTAGTTCTTCATAAATAAACATATTAGTCCATTTACCTATAATACCTGGTCTTTTCTTTATGCCATTTACTGTAAAATCCCAACCGTTCAGCCTAAATAGTTCTTTATAAAACACATCAGGAAAACGCTTCTGCCACGGAAGAAGCTCTTCTGAAATGTACGCCTTCAGAATCTTTTGGAGTTCATCCTTTTCTCGATCGTATTGATAGCCGGTTGCTTCATCGACTAAAGCGACAATACCAACCTTAGAGAATCCTAGTAAGATTTTGTAGGCATTCTGCGGAACTTCTTGATTATCAGAGAAAGCGCCTCCTTGTGCTGCTTTGACATATACATCACAAATATCAGCCAATAAAGTTGCAGGTATTCCTTCTGAATTATTATTTGCAGAGTTTATATAAGGTATTGGTTTTGAGATAATTCCTCTTAATTCATCTGAAATGTACGGTTCTAAATATTTGGCTGATAAATATTCAGGAAGGAGAGTTCCTTCTTCTTTTTTCTTCTTCCAGTAAGCGCCTCCTCCTTTTATTCCTAACGCATTTGCAAGGCTTCTATTCACCAATACTCTTGTTCCATCTTCTAGTACAGCACATGAAATTTTTATGCCGTTTAACTCAATTTCTCCGGAATATTTCGATTTTAATATTTTCTTTTCTTCCATGATATTTTATTTAAAGTTTTTCCATGCTGTCCGTGTTTTTGCCACAATGGATGGAAAGTTCGGATTGATGGTTTGATGTCCCCATGATTATATTGTGTTATTTGAGTTAGGATTGCGGATTGACTAACTCCCCTGTTCCCTTATTCAAGACCAGATGGTATTTCTTTTTCTCTCCTGCCCTAGTGGTGGCGTCAACGTCTACTACTACGTTATTGCCATCTAGGGAGTATGTGGATTTGTTTACTCTTATCTCTTCATCGGTGATGGGTACTTGCCAAATTAGATATTTGTTATATGAGTATTCTGATATATCAACACACATAATTATATTATCAGTAGTATATACCATATTATTCATAGATAAAGAGATATAGTTTGCTCTTTCTATGTTCTCAATCCAATCTCTAGTTCCCCCATTATTTCCATATATAACATTTAAATCTGCATCCATCACAGCTATAAAATATCCACTAGTTCTTACTGTTGAATAAACCACAATATATTCTCCATACCATTCAGCTATTTTTTCGGGATAGAAATGTCCATGATGAGGATCATCTTTGTCAAAATACTCTTTTTTAACCAACTTCCCATCTTTGATTTTCAGCATAAATTTATGTGGATGAGCAACTAATTCTGAACTATATAAACCTCCCAATATATAGAAACAGTCATCCTTTTGCAAGGCACTTTGAAGGAAACACCCTTTGACTATGTACTCTCTCTTATCTCCAAACCCAAGATCATGGGTATAATTTTCGGCTTTGTCCTTGATGGTAAACACCTTGTTGCCTGATTCGTCAATAGCCTCTATATAGTAATCTCCTTCAAAGATATAGGCTTGTAGTTTTAAATCAGCTACTGCAATAGTACTATCTATTTTGAATTTTGGAGGCTCCGGCTCATTTATGGTGTCTTCACTAGAGCTACAGGCTGCCAATAGCAATATTGCTACTAAAGGGAATAAAAATTTCTTCATGTTGTGTGTACTTTATGTGTTTATTTAATAAGTTCTCCTGTCTCCTTGTCAAATTCTAAATTTAAGACTTCTTTCTCTCCCGTTATATACGTGATATTCACAATAACAAGGACGGTATTGTTCGAGGAATAGGAAGCGTCCCAGCTGTTTATTGTGAAGTTTTTATTTTCTAATTCTATTATATATGACCATAATGGACGCAAAGGAGATGAAGTATCGCTTATATCATAAAATGAAATTATTTTATTATCTTCTAGGTTCACGCAATGTGTCATATCTAAAGGTTTTGCATATCTAGGACAGTGCTTATTTATTAGTCTTAGGCTATTATCATATACTCTAGATTCGTAATGTGTTACTTCAGGATATAAAGAATAAGGGACAAATAGAATTATACTATTTTCAAACCAAAGATTCATTACGGTTGGCAAGAAAATATCCGAATTAAAAGTTATTTTATTTACTTTCCCATTTTCTGCAACATACAGTTTTCTAATCCCCCAATAGCTAGTAATATTATAATCCTTTAAATCTAGTAATAAATAATAAGTATTTTCGTATTGCAATATATTACGAACTAAAATATTAGATATATTTACTTTTGTAAGACTACCACTTTCTGATTCTAAATATTGCTTTGATCCTTTCCCTATATCTTCAGATACTTCAAAGAGTAAATTATTGTCTTTGCTCACTCTTATGGCATATCCTTCTTCGTTGAAATTAACTTCACAGCCAAATCCATTAACAATGGGTATATCGTCTTTCTTTTCTGTGTCATCTGTTGAATCTACAGCTTCCTTTTCTTCATTAGTGCAACTAACTAAAGCTAGAAAAGCCAATATAAAGAGTATTCTATTCATAATTTGTGTGTTTATATGTTCTTGGGCAAAATAACGGACAACTGTTCATAAATGCAAATAAATCGTCATATATCTTCATGCATCACGTAAAAAAGTTGTTTTTTCTTGCTTTTTTCAAAAAATGTTTGTACGTTTGCGGTGCTTAACATATATAAAATCACCTGTGCAGGCGGAGCTTGCATTATTATGCAGGCATTTTTTATGCTTGTATTTAAAATATTGAGGTATATTGTACCCCCGTGTGGAACTGTAATGGAACCACAGCATAGGTGATATGTGTTAAGCAGCGGGAAAGGCAATATACCTTTTTTTATTGTTTATGCTTAACAATATCACCAATCAAAATCAAACGAATAACAGTAGTTTGATGGCGACGTTAATCCACGAGACGGATAGAATGAGTTCGCTCGAAATAGCCGAACTCACAGGGAAAAGACATGATGTTATCTTACGGGACATCAGAAACTTACTTAAACAGGGAGTCAACGCCCACAATTTTGTGGAGGTTGGATACACCGACAAAAAGGGAGAAAAACGCCCCTGCTTCGAACTCACCAAGAAAGGCTGCCTGATCCTCGCCTCCGGCTACGACGCAGTACTCCGTGAGAAGATTATTGATCGTTGGGAGCAGCTTGAACTAGAGAAGCGCAAACCTCAAACTCCGCAAACCTACCTCGAAGCCCTGAAAGCCTTAGTATCATCGGAAGAGGAAAAACAACGGCTGGCGCAGGAGAAGAAGCAACTGGAGCAGCAAAACGCCAAGCTCCAACCAAAGGCTGACTTTGCCGACGCAGCCTTCGCCACCGACGACAAGGTAGACATAGGAATGTCCGCCAAGATCCTGAAACTCGGATTTGGGCGCAATACGCTGTTCGACAAGCTAAGAAAGGCAGGAATATTCTTCGCCAACCGCAACGAGCCCAAGCAGAGGTTCATCGATGCCGGCTACTTCGAAATGAAAGAGAAGTTCATTGAGCGCAACAACCATCCGGGATTTGTCGTCACTAAGGTTCTTGTCACCCAGAAGGGATTGGCTTATTTGAACCACCTGTTTGGCGGGAAACCTTCTGACGGGAAGCTGGCTAGGATAGTATAACCATCCCCTTTTCTCAATTCATATCGCGGTCCGTTCCAATGCCGGACAGCCAAAACTATATCCAAATATACGAAAAATAGAAAGTTATGAACGCACAACATTATACCCCAAACGAGATAAAAGACGCTTTATACGTAGCAATAAGACAGAATGAAGAGATAAGCAGGATCGGCAGGGAAACTGCCATGAAAAGCCTAAGAGTAGCCCAAATGAGGGAGGAAGGTTCGAAGAGACTGGCTTCTGCCCTAGACAGATTTGAAGCCATATGCTGTGAATTGGGCGATATTCCGCAGCAGACAATGATGAAGGTAGTGAGATGCTCCGGAAGGCCCAAACGTCCGAAATTCGACCTAAGAACGCTCAACGGGCATCTTGTAAGATAAGATAAGTCAGGGGACTTCGGTCCGACACTGAAGTTGACGCCAATCAGCGGGAAAGGGTAGCTTAGGGCTGCCCTTTCTTTATGTACGGATTCAGAGAATATACTTTTTATGCTCAATCAGCGCATTTGCAACGGTACGGGAAGCCCTCCTGCTGGTTATCTCACAATCCGCATTTCCCTGAATATCTTTTCTTTCTATTTCGTCAGAAGCAAGGGCTTCAATCAAACCAACTGCCGCAAGCTCAACTTTGCTCATGTTGTCACGTATGCTTTGATTTTTGGAAAGACCTTTCTTTGCTCGGATCACATTAGTAGTTCCTCCGTAGAGAGGCTCATATATGGCATTAGTGCAATTACGAAATCCATCACCCGATACACCATGAGCTGCCAATGTCCTTGTAAACATATTCCTAGTTCCGATAGATTTCAGGCGTTCAGCGGTCCAGTCTGCAGACTTTCCTCTTTTCTCGTATGCTTTTATGTAGCGTTGGCCAATTAGGTCTGGATTCTTTTCTTCTTCGATACGCTGGAAGAAAACTTCGTTCACTATTACCGCTAAATCCGCATCAAGATACTTTGCATATTCCAAAGCAACCTGCCTAATGCCATAAGTACCACCTCCTTTTCCACGTTTTGATTTTATAATGCCATTTTGGGCGGCATTTAGAAATCTGCATGCAGACACTATAAAATCAGAACCTTGTTGAGTATTCTTCCAATCATTAGGTCTTTTAGCATCAGGACTTCCAGCGATTACCCATAAATCGTTAAGAGAATAAAAATCACCATCTCTACCAATATTCTCTAAAATATTAGCGTCATACTTTTTAATTTCTGCTTTCTTTTTCATAGATTTGCATTATTAAATAGTTAATACTATCCCCATTAGCGGCTCGGACACTTCCGCTTCTGGGGATTTTAATTTGTCCGACTTTGTAGCAAGCGAGGATTCGAACCTCTAAACGCCCTATCGACTTGCTTAACCTTATTTGTTCTATTTTTCCTCTTATTTTTGTATAACACCCGTAATTTTTCTGACTACTCGGTCACTTCTTTGATCTGTTTTTCTGATTTAGAAGATATATTTCCATTTGAAGAAGCCTGCTTTTCACTCTTTATAAGCTCTATCTCTTCCTGTGGAGCATCCGTCAAAGCAAGCATAGTAACAGCCAGATCAAGAGAAATAATTCCATCCGAATATAGCTTACCGATAGCTTCCCATTGCTTCTCCTTATCTTCATTGAATGGTTCCGCAAATTCGTGAGTAATCTTCAGCCTGGATAACTGGTTTCTCATATGGATATGGGTAACATTCATCATAATAGCCAGGATAAGGTTCTTTTCCCGGTCCACAAGTATATCGTAAGTCTCTTTTAGATTGTCCCTTTTAATGTACCCTAGCGTCATAGCACGCTTTAAAGCCTCTCCAGATAGTGTTCCCATACCTTTCATGTTTTCGAATGAGAAATCGGGCGTAAATGAGTCGAATAGAATAGAGTTATTCAAGTCTTTTTTTTCACTATCTTTCATTGAAGAGTATTCAGGAGGAGCTAGATAGTCAATAGCACTGTTCTTGTCTTGCATTTGGATTACTTCCCCAACCATGCTTGGATCTGATAAAGACTGGAGAACATCTGCCGTTGCTTTTACTTTCGGGTCTGCAAAATAATTATTAGTATCAGCGGCTTTGGAATCAATATGTTCCTCCCTGTCACATCTAGGCTGTGTCCCGTACCAAGCCTTATCCTGTTTATAGTAAATTACGTTGATTTTACCAGATGGATTAACCAACGGCTCAACTTCCCACCCAATATTTGCTCTTTTGCATCGGAATATGTAGGATGGCGTTTCTATATCAAAATGCTCAACTGTTCTATTGCCCTCCTTCAAATTGTACCCATATCCAAATGCAATCATATTTTCGTATTGATCGAAAAGCGGACGGAGAGTATATCCCTTAGATTTGGATATGACCAAAACCTTTACTCCCGGCCTTCCGTTATCATTAAATATATGATATACTTTTGCACTTTCAGTTTCTGCGCCGGCCAGCCTTTTTGCTTGTCTCATTGTTGTATGAAACCTAGTATTCTGAAGAAACTCGTTATATGCCTCAAACGCTTCATCTGTACCTTCCACATCGTTCTTCCATTTTATAGGATTACCCAACAAGAAGAATAACTCTACTTCATTGATATACCTTTGTCTTGTCCGAGGTAGCTTTTCTGTTCTATAAGGTTCTTTGCCTTTACGCGGCTTATCTGGGCGACTGTTGACCTTATGAAACTCCGGATTATACTCGGCAATAGCCTCATTTACATCAATATCTCTATCTTGAAGCAGCGAGATAACCTGGCTTATATCCCTGTCTTGGATAAGCCTCATTAAATCCCGTTCAACTCCTAAAGAATTAAGCGTTTTGTTACGCAGTAAATTGAATATAGCCTCAATGTAATTCATATCTTTTATTTTAATATAGTCCTAAATCGTCTTTATTGTATTGTTTTGGTTTTAAGATTCTTCCTAATACTTCTCCCAATACCCAATATCTTGCAGCATCAAGTGCGTGATTATATTTATCAATTGGTTTATTTATATAATTACCATCCTTATCCTTATCCCATGTATATTTCCTTAACTCATATAAAATATTATATGACCTTCTAGTTACTTTCAAGTTTAATTCTAACATTTTATCTATGCCTGCTAGAATTGAACTTTTAGAGTTTATATTTGACTTATCTACCGGATAAATAAGAATGCCTGAGTTTGATATTTCTTGTATTAATCTTGGGTCTGCACTTTCTGATATTACTTTTAACCTAAATGGCTTAAGAGAATCTGATATGTCCCCAGATAGCATCCGGGTCCTGTAAAACAACTCATCAAGATATAGGTCATTATCAATAAGCGCACATTCAATAGCCGCAGAAGGGTCGTTTGAATATCCAAAATCTAATCCAACACCTCTCTTCTTAGCATAATCGGGTATAGAATCTACAATCTCAAATCGTTTAAATATTGCGCCTTCCGCAACATCAGACCATCTTCCAATAGCTACATGGGCATATTTCTCCGGCTCTTCTTCTTTCATACGTTCCATCTCTTGAATAAACTGAGGAGAAAGGTTCTCTATGTTGTCTAAATAAGTAGTATGAATATGAAGAACATTAGGATGAGTGGAAATCTGAACTTGTACACCGTCGATCTCTATCAATTTGTGCGTTTTTTCAATGTATTTCTTATAAATAAAGTGATTCGAATCTGTCGGGTTCATAATAATAATCACTCTATTTTGAATCCCTTTTTGCCTTATTGAGAGAACTAATTTATCAAAGTCCTCTTCTGAATTCCATTCCTCTGCTTCGTCACACACAAAAGTAGTAAGCCCCTGTATGGATTTTAACTTTGCCGTTTGATTTCCTGAAGATGTCCTGATACCCCTAAACATAATTACACTATCTGAAAAGGTATTGATAATGTCTTTTTTAGTTATATCAAAGAAATCATTAGTTCCCTCTAAATCTATCTTTTCTTGAAATTCAGGAATGACCGATATATCTGCTGAAGTCATTGTGTATCGGCTGTACAGCATCTTATGCCCAGATTCGAATGAAAGCCTTTCTATAAACGTACCAACATTAAAACTTTTAGCACTTCCACGACCACCGGTTATGAGAGTTATTAATTTATCCGTGTTATTATACAACGGATTATAGACTTCTTGAGTTTTAATGTTAAACACTATCATTTCTTTTTTGATCTAGCTTTTATCCACTCTTGAACAGGGATACTTCCTTTTACATTCAATGTACTTTCTTGTTTTTCAGCAAGACCTAATTTGCGAGCTATTATATTAGCATTAAAAGCTCCTACAGTAGCCCCTTCCAACTGCTGAGTTTCTATTACAGATTCTATACGTGCAATGACCGACAAAAAATCTTCATGATTAGCTTTCTTAAATTCCCTCCAGAAAGTTTCACTAGCATCACAATATAACATTAGACCACTAAGTGTATATGGCCGCTGTGTAGGCGATTCCTCCTTTTCCTTTGTCTTTCCTTTTGTTTTATTCTTAACAACTCTCCAAGGGTTCTTATCGCACCACTCAAAATATTCACAAGCAGCCTCCCATAACAAATCAGGGGTGGCAAATAACATGTCACGCCCATGCTTGCTTCTTAACTTCCAAAATTGATTTCCTTTTGGTGCTGCCATCTCTATTTATTAAAAATTAAACCCTCATCTCTTAGATGAGATACAATTTCACTGTAAATATACTCTATATCCTTCCGAAACCCTTTATAATTATTGTAGAGAACGACCACAGTTTCAATATTGTGGGAAATAAATGTCTTATCGCTGATATTTACCGATTCTGCAATCTTATCCCGAAGCCCCCTAGGCATTCTCCCCCCTGCTAGAACACTAGGAGCATACAGGAATAAAATGATGAATATGAACTTTTTTCTGTTATGAACACTGTCTTTGTATCCCGAACAATCCCTGGAATCAAGAATGTCACAAAAACATTGGTATATGGAAGGAATATAATTCAAATCAGACATTATAGGGGTGGATAGCTCATATTCTCTTTCTGACAATCTAGATTTTTGCTCTCTGATTGTTTTTAGCTCTGATATTTCTGAAAACATAGTACTATAGTTTAGAAATTAATAGTATATTTGTACTATGAATTGAGGAAAGAGGACTTATCTGGTGGTTCGGGTGGTCCTCTTTTTATTTTGTCCTTCTTCCCCATATTTTTGCATTATACAGGGAATAAGCCCATAACTTTATCTCTTCGCTGGTATGCAAGAATTCCACATTCATTGCTGCTTTAAAGCAATCAGCTAGAAGGTTGTTGTCTATTTCTTGTTTCATATTGATTTTGTTTTAGTTAATATATTAATAGCCCTTTTTACGTCACGCTTGGATATTCCACGTAAAGCATGAGTTTTTATGATATGTTTCTTTTGAGAAAGCAACATATCTGGATCATCATCAAGGATTACATAATTAGTGACATCTTGATGTTCCCATAACCAACGGTCTATTTCTACGCCACGACATAGACCGTAGTGCGTTTCTTTATTCCCATATTTAAAACCGTACATTCTTGAAGTAATGTCAATAATATATTCAGGATATGGGAAAGGATTATGACCTATTTTTGTCTCTCTTGTTGTAATAGCTTCAATAGTCTGTTCTAATGTATATCTTCTCCATGAAGAAGATATAACTATTTTGGCTCCGGTCGCATCGCAAATCTGTTTGACCAATTCAACCTTTTCATTATCAATAGTCCATTTACTTTTCAGTGTGGTTATTACACCGTCAAAGTCGAGAAATATAATCTTACTCATATCTGATTTATTTTGAGTGTTTATTCTTAGGGAATAATCCATCTGAAAAGTTTATTAACGCTTCAACTTTCCCCAGCTCAATCTCATAAGTATAAAACTCTTTATCAATAATATCCATGAGCTCCTGAAAGTCATTTGTATTGTAATTCTGCTTTATAGATTCAATTACGTTTACTCCATCCGAAAACCAATCAGGGTTCGACTCTTTTAGCTTTCGCATAGCTGTTGGAATTTGATGTGTATAAAGGTTTTCGGAGAATATAAAATTCAGCATTTCATATACATCATCCATTTTAGTTGATAGCCTTCCATCTAATATGGTAAAAGCCTTTTTAAGTGATACTCTCATTTTTTACTTCCTTTCTCTCTAATTCGTTACCATTTGTACATTAATTTGAGTTATTTGCTTAAAATCTGCTTCATACACCTACGGAACTCTTTTATAGAGGCAGGATTCATATTTTTACTAAGCATGATTTGCGATATTTCAATCGGATTATACTTCCTGTATTCAACCGGAATCTTTCCATATACTCCGTATTCCAACATTGATCTTCTAATATCCATTGGAATTTTCAAAGTTTTCAAAGCCTTTTGTTGTTGTGGAACGGAATAGAGCTGATAATTACTGTCCCAATTTCCGAATACAGAAGTAACATAAAGAATCTTTTCTGCTAATCTTATTTTCATTTCTATATTGTTTTGAGCCTTTTCAGGCTACATCATTAATACTAATTTCTCCTTTCAAAACTCGCTCTACTTGTCTGTCGATTATCTCTTGAAATTCAATTTGGCAGATAAGAGAACAATCCGGTATAATCTCTTCCACTGGGTCACCTCGCCATGTTGGTAGTTCATCAAGGAAAATACGACCGTCTTTATCCTTTAGGCATGTTGCACCTACATCACGTTCAATCTGTGCCATTTGAGCAAATATCTCCGGGAAGTCCTTCCGGATTTTGTTCCAGTAGCCCATGCCACCTTTCACACAACCGATGCAGTTGTTGTTATTGTAGCCCATCTTGTACATAGCGGGGATTTTAATACCGGCTTTCCAAAGCATACCCATAGCATCCGGTTTCGTAATCTGCTTTTCAATAAGCGGGAACAGTGGTTTTGTGTCCGGGTACTGCTGTTTCAAGCGAATAGCCCGGTTAATCTCTTTCGGGTCATAATCAAATCCCCAAACTTGCCCGTCCCAACTTCCCAACTCCTTTTCCAATTTATACCGAACTTTCTTTTTCAGTTCAAGAGTACAAGCTGCTCCATGCGCACCATTAATAAATCCTTTCCGTAGCACATCGGCTACGCAAGTATATTTGTCGCTTCGAATGATGTGGATAGGCTGCCCGTACCACTTCTCACAATCTGCAAGGAATCGGGCGTTATCAGGATGTCCGGAGCCAGTTTCGATATAATAGAGATGCACATCTTCGTACAAGCTCAATGCTATCTTACAAGCGACTGCTGATGTTACACCACAAGAAAACCATGCTATAATCATTGTTTTTCTCTTTTATTTTTATACTTTTGTTCCGTTAATTCCAACATGAACCTAGTTTATCAAAAAAACTAGGTTGGAAAAAATGGAGATGCCGTCTCCGTTCCCTCGTTTCTCCATGGAGTCCGAGGTGAGGACATGACCGGACTTTGAAGCTAAAAAGGCGTAAGCAGCGTCGTAAGACGAAGTTTGTGGGGTTCGAATCCCCACCTCTGATAATTCTAAAAAACAACATATTGAGCAGACCACATAGGTCTGCTTTTCTATTTTATTCATTTCTG